>OJBP01000743.1_pt1 | contig 13935 bp, 10 predicted proteins | sample 1590691 | NCBI WGS metagenome assembly OJBP01 (sample SAMN05416848, study PRJEB24817) | seawater metagenome | isolation source: Sea water | place: Canada:Atlantic | collected 2013-07 | reverse complement strand
GATCTACACTATCCTCTTCGTCGGCAGCGTCAGATGTGTATAAGAGACAGAATTATGCCAAACTGAGCTACGAGATTGGCAACAGCTACAAAAGCACGCCGCAGGTTTTGCTTTCCTTTATTGAAAAATACCCGAACAACGCCAATAATGACGAGCTGAAAAGATTGTTGATTGATAGTTACATCACTTCAAAAAATTACAAGGAAGCACTGGATTTGCTGGAAAATAACAAAGATTTCGAAAATAAGGCTGCCTATCAAAAAGTAGCTTTTTACAGAGGAATTGAATTGTACAACGAAGCAGATTACAATGAGGCAATTGCATTTTTCGACAAAAGTTTGAAATATCCCGAAAATCAGAATTTCACTGCCCGTGCGACCTACTGGAAAGCTGAAAGCGATTACCAACTCTCAAATTTTGAAAAATCGTTGGCAGGGTACAATAAATTTCAGCAGTTGCCAGGTTCTCAAAACACTTCAGAATATAAAAACTTGAAATACAATGTGGCTTACAACCAATTCAAACTGAAAAATTATACGGACGCCATTAACAATTTCAAAATTTACGTGGGTTCCTCTTCCGCAGAAACGATCCGCAAAAAGGACGCCTTACTGCGATTGGGCGATAGTTATTTTGTGACAAGCCAATATTGGCCGGCAATGGAAAACTACAACGCCGCGATTGAATTGGGCGGCGACAATGATTACGCGCAGTTTCAAAAAGCAATAAGCTACGGTTTTGTGGACAGAAGCGAAAAGAAAATTGAAGAACTTATAACTTTTATAAAAAAATACCCAAAATCCATTTACCGCGATGATGCTTTGTATGAATTGGGAAATACCTACGTTGCGCAGAACAAAACGAATGAGGCAATTTCAGCTTACGACCAATTGGTTCGCGATATTCCAAACAGCAGTTTTGTTTCAAAAGCATTGTTGAAGAAAGCTTTGATTTATGACAACACTGGAAAAAGCAATGATGCGTTGACAATTTTCAAGAGAGTGGCCAAGGATTTTCCTTCCACACCCGAAGCCTTGCAGGCTGTTTCTTCCGCAAAAATAATTTACATAGACCAAGGAAATGTTGACGAATACGCCCGTTGGGTAAAAACCTTGGATTACGTACAAGTGGGCGATACCGAACTTGATGATGCCACGTACTTGGCGGCGGAGCAACCGTATCTGGAAAACAATCAAAGTCAAGCCAAAGGCAGATTTGAGGATTATTTAAAACAATTTCCGAATGGGCAGCACGCTTTAAACTCACATTTTTATTTGGGTCAGATTTATTTCGCTGACGGAAAAAACGATCAAGCCATTCCGCATTTTGAATATGTTGTGAATCGCGAGCGAAGTGAATTTACCGAACAAGCTTTGGCACGGGTTTCAGAATTGTATTTGGGTAAAAAAGATTACCAAAACGCTTTAAAATATTTGAAGCGTTTGGAAACCGAAGCAGATTTTCCGCAGAACATCATCTTCGCGCAGACCAATTCTATGAAGGCTTCGTATGAACTGAAGCAATATGCCGAAGCAGTAAATTACGCCGAAAAAGTGCTTCAGAATTCAAAGATTGACAATTCAATAAAAAGTGACGCGCAAGTGATTATTGCCCGTTCAGCGATGAAGACGAATAACGAGACAAAAGCGAAAACCGCTTATGCCGAGGTGCAAAAAATAGCGACAGGAGCCCTTGCTGCCGAAGCGCTTTATTACGATGCGTATTTCAAAAATAAGGAAGGAAATTTTGAAGGCTCAAATGCTTCCGTGCAGAAATTGGCGAAGGATTATTCGGGCTATAAACTCTACGGTGCCAAAGGTTTGGTGCTGATGGCGAAGAATTTTTACGCTTTGAAGGATGCGTATCAAGCAACTTACATTTTGGAAAGTGTTACCAAAAATTTCACCGATTTTCCTGAAGTAGTTGAAGAAGCAAAAGCAGAACTCGCAGTAATTAAAAACGCAGAGGCAAAAACCAATTCTTCCGTGGAAACCGGAAACTAACCCAGAACTTTGCGCTCTCTGCGCCTTTGCGGTATAATTTTACCGCTGAGACGCAGAGGACGCGGAGATGAATATCAACAAAACTATCATTATAAACTTTGAAAATATGTCCATAAAACAAATAGTTTTATTTTCAATTCCAGCTTTTTTACTAATTCATTTTTCAGCTTTTTCGCAGGAAAAAGAACTCGATCCCGAGGTTGTAAATATTGTGAAACCATATACGCCCACAATTTCGGATGCCTTTAAAGTAAAGGAAACTCCAGAATTGAATAATTCCATTACCACCACAAAAAAAGAGGTGAAGTACAGTATTTTCTCGGTTCCGGTTGCTTCAACCTTTACGCCGGCAAAAGGCAAGGCCACTACTGTGGAAAAAGCAAAGCCCATAAAGCTTTATGACAATTATGCAACCCTTGGCTTCGGAAACTATACTTCTATTTTGGGCGAATTCTACAGCAATTTTGAAATAAGCCGAACAGATAATGCTGGGTTTTTCTTTCGCCACAATTCCTCTCAAGGCGATATAAAAGATGTGAAACTGGACAATAAATATTACGATACCAGCCTAGATGCGAATTATACAAGCAGACAAAAAGATGCAACCTATAGGCTCGCTGCGGGCGTGGAGCATCAAATATACAATTGGTACGGTTTGCCCGAAGATTACGTAACGTATCCCGATAACGTAATTGCTGATATTGATCCGTTGCAGATGTATTTTAGCGGTTACGCTGGCGGAAGTATTGCGTTGGATGGTTCGTTTTTAGAAAAGGCGACAGTGAATATCCGCTATTTGGGCGATGCGTTTTCTTCTTCGGAATTTAACGCAACTTTGAAGCCTGAGTTTTCATTTCCGTTGGAAAATCTGACTTTTAGAATTGATGGTGACATAGACTATTTAAGCGGAAGTTTTGACAGAAATTACACAAACACTTCCGACATTAAATACAGTTATTTAAACGCAGGTTTGGCACCGTCCATCACTTTTGTGAATGATGAGCTATCGGTTTCATTGGGTGTAGCGGCTTATGTAAGTTTGGATTCCGAAAACAGCAATACTGACTTTTCATTATACCCAAGATTGAATGCCTCATACCGATTGCTGGACGAAACCGTGATTGTTTACGGTGGGGCAGAAGGGGGTTTGCAGCAAAACACCTATTATAATTTCAAGGAAGAAAACCCATATGTTTCTCCCACTTTATTTATTGCGCCCACTAAAAAACTCTACGAAGGTTTCGGCGGAATTAAAGGAAAAATCTCTAATTCCGTTGCCTACAATGTTCGGGCTTCGTACGGAAAAGATGAAAGCCGTGCGCTTTTTCAAATGAATCCTTTAAAGATTTACAACGCAAGTTTTGAAGGTTATGAATACGGAAATTCCTTCAATGTGGTTTATGACGATGTGAATACACTTGCTTTCTTCGCAGAATTGAAAGTTGAAGTTTCGAATACATTATCCTTAGGGATAAACGGAACTTATAATAGTTACAGCACAGATTTACAAAGTGAAGCGTGGAACTTGCCCGATTTAAAGGCTTCGGTGTTTTCAGATTTCAACATAACCGAAAAATTATACGGTGGGGCTTCCTTGTTTTATGTAGGCAAGCGTAAGGATTTGATTTACAATAATGATCTTTTCGGGAATTCCATCAATCAAGAGGTAACTTTGGATGGCTACGTTGATGCCAATCTTCACTTTGGGTATAGATTCACCGATAGGCTTTCCGCATTTGTGAAGGGCAGCAACCTTTTTGGCGATAATTATGAAAAATGGCTCAATTACCCTGTTCAAGGAATTCAGGGATTGGTGGGTGTTACCTATAAGTTTGACTGGTAACCATTAAAAAATTATAATTTCTGAAAACATCCGTCTTTGGCGGATGTTTTCTATTTTTACATTTCAATAAAACCAACCATGAAAAAATTATTCTTCCTTTTATTAGCAATATCAATTGCTTCTTGCGCCCCCGAAAAACTTTCCGCAGATTTACTGATTAAAAATGCAACAATTTACACGGTTGATAAAGATTTCAGCATCGCAAATGCGGTGGTTGTAAAAGAGGGCAAAATACTAGAAATAGGTCTGAAACCAGAACTTGAACTGAAATATAATATTAAGGAAACATACGATGCAAAAGGCAATACAGTAGTTCCCGGATTGATTGATGCCCACGCACATTTGTATGGTCTCGGGCTTGGTTTGCAAAATGTTGATTTGGTAGGCACCACAAGTTTTGATGAAATTTTGGGTCGTGTGATAGCTTTTCAGCAAGAAAAAAATACAGAATATATAATAGGTCGCGGGTGGGACCAAAACGATTGGGATGATAAAAATTTCCCCACTAAAAAAGAGCTGGATTCTTTATTTCCCGATACACCAGTTTCTTTACGTAGAATTGATGGCCACGCAATGCTAGTAAATTCAAAAGCTTTGGAATTAGCTGGAATTACTTCAAAAACAAAAGTTGCCGGAGGCGAAATAGTTTTGGAAAATGGCGAACCAACAGGAATTATTATTGACGCGCCAATGGGTTTAATTAGTAAAACATTTCCTGACATTACCGAAGAAGTTTCAACACAAGCACTTTTGGAAGCCGAAAAAATCTGCCTTCAATATGGATTGACAACCGTTGACGATGCTGGTTTGAGTAAAAATATTATCGAGTTGATTGATGCTCTTCAAAAAGAAGGAAAATTTAAGCTCAGAATGTACGCAATGGTCAGCAACAGTCCTGAAAATCGCGATTATTATTTAAACAAAGGAATTTACAAAACCGATAGACTAAACGTACGTTCCTTTAAGGTTTATTCAGATGGGGCTTTGGGTTCCCGCGGTGCCGCCATGCGCGAGCCTTATAGCGATATGCCCGGCCATTATGGTGCCATGATAGCCAATGCCGACAGTTTGAAATTTTTAGCGGAAAAAATTGCAACTTCCGAGTTTCAAATGAATACGCACGCCATCGGTGATTCCGCAAATATTGCGGTGTTGCGGGCATATAAAAAAGCATTGGAAGGAAAAACCGACAGACGCTGGAGAGTGGAACATGCACAGATTATTTCGGCAGAGGATTTCAATTATTTTGATGACAACAATAACATACTTCCTTCGGTGCAACCAACGCATGCCACCAGCGATATGTACTGGGCAGAGGATAGAGTGGGAGCGGAACGTATAAAAGGCGCTTATGCCTATAAAGAATTGTTGAACAAAGCGGGCAGTATTGCCTTGGGTACGGATTTTCCGGTTGAAAATGTGAATCCGATGTACACCTTTTACGCCGCCGTTGCCCGAAAGGATTTAAAAAATTATCCTGAAAATGGCTTTCAAATGAAAGATGCTTTAACGCGCGAAGAAGCTTTAAAAGGAATGACCATTTGGGCAGCTTTCGCCAATTTTGAAGAAAATGAAAAAGGAAGCATTGAAGTAGGAAAGTTTGCAGATTTCACCATTCTGGATAAAGATATTATGAAGGTGGACGAAAAAGAACTTCCGAATACCAAAGTTGTTGCAACATTCATCAATGGCGAAATGGTTTTTGAAGCCGAATAATTTTCTCTGCGAACCTCTGCGTTTCTCTGCGAAACTCCGTGAAATAGCTATTCCGCAGAGTTTCGCAGAGTTACTCTGAGAAATTTTAAAGTTGAACATGGAAAATATTCTAAAACAACTTCCCCAAAAAGCAAAGGAAGCTGAAAACGAAAACAAAAAGTTTTTCGCGAAGCTGAAAAAAAAGCCGCCCAAACACCTCGACAGTTTGATGCAGGAATTGCACGAGGAAGAATTCCAAAAAACAGATTGTCTCACTTGCGCCAACTGCTGCAAAACCACCGGCCCGCTTTTTACCGATAAGGATATTGAGCGTATTTCAAAGCATTTTAGAATGAAACCGCAACAATTCATCGAAACCTATTTGCGGATTGACGAAGACAAAGATTATGTGCTGCAAAGCGTACCCTGCACTTTTTTAGGATCGGATAATTATTGTAGTATTTATGACGTGCGCCCAAAAGCTTGCCGCGAATTTCCGCATACGGATAGAAAGAAATTTCAGCAAATTTCAAACATCACAATGAACAATGTCGCTATCTGCCCCGCTGCTTATAATATTGTGGAGGAAATGAAACGAAGGCTAAATTCCAAATGAAAAAATCAAATTCCAAATAACAAAAACCAAATTCCAAAAAAAAATGAAGTATTTATTTTGGAATTTGGAATCTGAGATTTGGTACTTTAAGGATAAAACAAATACTTCTCCCTAATCTTCTGAAAACCCGCAAGCCCTTCCTTCCAGGAATCCCGAATTTCTTCCGCAGATAATCCTTGCTCAATTTGTTTTTGGAGTTTGTCCGTTCCGGCAAGTTTCACAAAAAACGAATTGAAAAAATCCTTCTTTTTTCCATTGGCGTTATAAGCATCAATGAGCCATTCTAGATTTATTTTATTTAAGCGGGGTTCGTTTCTAAGATCTTTTCCGTGGCAAAGCTCTCCTTTAAATTTTGGGTTTTTTGCACCTTCGTTGGATTGAGGCGTATATTCAAAAGTATATTTTGAAGCAGGCAAACTAGGCGCTCCAAAAACCTGAAATTGCATCTCGGTTCCGCGACCGGCATTTATAAATGTTCCTTCAAAGAAGCAAAGGCTTGGATATAAATTGATGGATTGCGCATTCGGTAAGTTTGGTGAAGGTTTTATAGGGAGTGCATACGGAGTATCGTGTGTGTAATTTTCAATTTCAACTACAGTCAGTTCACATTTAATTTTATTTTTTAACCAGCCTTCACCATTAATCATTTTCGCATATTCACCAATCGTCATTCCGTGAACAACGGGAATTGGGTGCATTCCCACAAAACTTTGATGCTCCTTTTCTAAAATTGGGCCATCAATATAATGTCCGTTGGGGTTTGGGCGGTCCAAAACAATAACAGGAATTCCAGCTTCCGCACAGGCTTCCATCACGTAATGTAGCGTAGAAATGTAGGTGTAAAACCGTGCGCCCACATCCTGTATGTCAAAAACCACTACATCAATTCCTTTTAACTGTTCCTGCGATGGTTTTTTATTGTTTCCGTAAAGGGAAATTAAAGGAACTCCGGTTTTTGAATCCACGCCGTCCTTTACATGTTCGCCGGCATCGGCAGTTCCGCGAAAACCGTGTTCCGGGGCAAAAACTTTTTTTATTGAAATACCGCTTTTTATAAGATGATCAACCAAATGAAATTCCATATATAATGTAAGCTGAGGTACTGTTTGATATTCTTCATCAGCAATATCCGCCACCATTGATGTCTGATTTGCGACCACACCAACTTTTTTTCCTTTCAATAGCTTGTGATATTCCGAAAATCTATTAGCTCCAATTACAATCTTGTCATTTACATAAATTACATCGTCCATGCTTATTTCTTCGGATTCGATACTTTCTACTTTTTCTTTGTTCTGACTTCCACAAGAAAAACATACGAAAAGCGTTAAGAATAATGTATTTTTGAAAAAAGTTAACCCCATAAAATCGCAGTGAATTTCGAATTTTTCATCGCCCGGCGCATCATTGCTTCCAAGGACTATAAAAGTAGTATTTCGGCACCGATAATAAAAATTGCAATCACCGCAATCGCGCTTGGTATTATTATGATGCTTATTTCAATTGCCACCGGCGTAGGGTTGCAAAAAAAGATTCGAGAAAAGGTTTCGGCTTTTAATGGCGACATTATTATCACAAATTTTGACACCAATTTTTCCAATGATTCGCAAAACCCGATTTCAAAAAAACAAGACTTTTATCCAACTTTTAAAAATATTGACGGAATAAAACACGTGCAAATTACTGCTTCAAAAGGTGGAGTAATTCGCACTGAAACAGATTTTGAGGGCGTGGTGGTGAAAGGCGTAGGCGACGATTATGATTGGGAGTATTTCAAGAATTATTTAACCGAAGGAAAACTGCCCGACTTTAAAGGTGATTTAAATGAAGACATCCTGATTTCAGAATATTTGGCAAATAGATTACATCTGAAATTAGGTGATAAAGTGACTACTTTTTTTCTGAACGATGAAGTCTCAAAAACCCCGCGCAGTCGTGGTTTTGATATTGTGGGAATTTATAACAGCGGCTTTCAGCAGTTTGATGAACAATTCATAATTACCGACATCCGCCACATTCAGCGACTGAACAAATGGGAAGAAGACCAAATTGGTGCGTTCGAGGTTTTTGTTAATGATTTTGACCAAATAATCCCGATAGGAAACGAAGTGTACAACGAAACTGGAAGCACGCTCGACACCCAGACCATCCGCCAAAAATATGCCTCCATTTTTGAATGGCTCGATCTTTTCGATTTCAATATAATTATGATTATCGGGATTATGATTTTAGTGGCGGGCATCAATATGATTACCGCGTTGCTGGTTTTGATTTTGGAACGCACCCAAATGATTGGAATATTAAAAGCCTTGGGCAGCAGCGATTGGAGCGTGCGCAAAGTGTTTTTGTACAATGCGATGTATTTAATTGGTGTTGGTCTTTTTTGGGGGAATGTCATTGGAATTGGACTTCTTTTGGTTCAGAAATACGGTAAATTTTTTAAACTTAATCCAGATACATACTACGTAAACGAAGCGCCAGTTTATTTGCATTGGGACTATATTTTAATATTGAACGCAGGTACATTTCTGCTTTGCCTGTTAATGCTTTTGATACCTTCTTTTATTATTTCAAAAATTTCTCCGGTGAAGGCGATAAGATTTGAATAATGAATTTCACAATTTTTAAAAAATAGTCAATGAAAATTATAGCGTTCTTTATTTCCCTTTTTTGCTTAACAAATTTATCTGCACAAGAAAAATATTTCACAAAGGTGATTTCAGATTTCGATGAAGCTTTAAATTCCAATAAGAACGAAATCTACAGCCTAAATAAAACTGAATTTGATTCTTTGATAAAAGTGGATAAAAACCACGAGTTTCACTTGGTATATTCTTTTGGAACTTGGTGCAAACCTTGCGTGGCGTTTTTGCCCAAACTATTGGAATGGAGCGAAAGCAATCCATCGGTTAAACTTTACATTCTTAATATTGAAAAAGATGGCGATGATAAATTGCTTCGCGTAAAGAATTTTTTAAGGGAAAAACATAATTTCAACGCAAACACCTTTATGGTGAGCGATGAATATGGAAAACGCAGATGGAAAAAATATGACGCTTTTGTGCAGGAAATGGCACCTGGTCACGATGAATATGGAATGTCTTTGCTTTTATTTTATGATAAAACAGGAAAATTACTTTATGCGTCAACCTATAATGAAACTGATGAAGAAGAGCTTTTAACTTTGTCAAATAAATTTAAGGAATAATTAAATTAATCAAAAAATTATAGATCCCCAAGGTTTCAAAAACCTTTGGGGTCTTTTCTTTTCAGCAATAAATTGTACCTTTGCCGCTTCAAAAATAACTATGGAATACGCAGAAAATATATTAGGAACCATCGGTAATACGCCCATGGTGAAAATCAACAAAATAATTGGGGATATTCCCGCTTTGGTGCTGGCCAAATACGAAACTTTCAATCCGGGAAATTCGGTAAAAGACCGAATGGCCTTAACAATGATTGAAGACGCCGAAGCAGACGGAAGATTAAAACCCGGAGGTACGATCATTGAAGGAACCTCAGGAAATACTGGAATGGGCCTCGCACTTGCTGCAATCGTAAAAGGCTACAAAATGGTCTGCGTAATCAGCGATAAACAAAGCAAGGAAAAGATTGATATTCTAAAGGCCGTGGGAAGTAAGGTTATTGTTTGCCCAACAAACGTTGCCCCCGAAGATCCGCGCAGTTATTATTCCACTTCAAAAAGATTGGCAGGGGATACGCCCAACAGTTGGTACGTAAACCAATACGACAATCTCAGCAACACCAAGGCACATTACGAAAGCACGGGGCCGGAAATCTGGAAACAGACCGATGGAAAAGTAACCCATTTTGTAGTGGGCGTGGGCACCGGAGGCACCATCAGCGGTGTGGGTAAATATTTAAAAGAACAAAATCCGAATGTAAAAATTTGGGGAATTGATACCTACGGAAGTGTTTTCAAAAAATATCACGAGACTGGAGTTTTTGACGAAAACGAAATTTATCCGTACATCACCGAAGGGATTGGCGAGGATATTCTTCCGAAGAACGTGGATTTCAATGTTATTGACGGTTTTATAAAAGTAACCGATAAAGACGCCGCAATCTACACCCAAAAACTCGCCAAGATGGAAGGCTTCTTTTTGGGGAATTCGGCTGGAGCTGCAATTAAAGGCTTGCTTCAACTTAAGGATAAATTTACAAAAGATGATGTAGTGGTTGTTCTTTTTCACGACCACGGAAGTCGCTACGTTGGTAAAATGTACAATGACGAGTGGATGCGCGAACGTGGTTTTGTGGAAGATGAAGTGAAAAACGCTTCAGATTTGATTCAGGAACACGCAGACAAACCGTTGATTACCGTGAAAACTGAAGAATTGGTCGGTCATGCAATCGAGCGGATGAAAAAATACAACATCAGCCAAATTCCAGTGGAAGACACTTCAGGTTTTGTGGGCGCTTTGGACGAAACCGATTTGCTTCGGAAGTATTTGGAAAACAAAAACGTGGCAGATCTTCCCATAAAAGAAGTGATGCACAAACCTTTCCCAATTGTAAAAAGAAGCACGCCTATAGAAGAAATTTCAAAATTGATTCATAAAGAAAACAATGCCGTTTTGGTAGATTTGGGCGACGGGAAATACAATATAATTACGAAGCATGATATAATAAGAGCCTTGTAATTTTCCACCGCGAATTCACGAATGATATATAATTATTCGTGAATTTGTGGTTACAATCTCCAATAAATAATTCGTATTTTTATGCTACTATGAAAAACGAAGCCAAAAAATTATTTCGATTTCTTCGCACCAAGCCAGTGCCCGTAAATACCAATGAAATATTAGCTTTGGAGCGCACCAAATTGGCCAATGAGCGCACGCTGCTTTCCTATATTCGTTCCTCGCTCTATCTTTTGCTTGGCGGAATCGGAATTCTGCAATTAAAGGATTTTGAAAGTATAAAATGGCTGGGCTACGTAGCCCTCGCCGTATGTGTAGTATTTTTGGCGGTCGGCATCTTTAGATACGTATTGCTGTCGCGAAGACTTTACAAATGGAACCGTATTCTTTTTGTGGATACTATTTCCGAAAAAGTTCAAAAACAGTCAGATGCGCAGGAAAAATTACAAAAAGAAGAAGTCGAGGCATAATATTTTTGCTATATTTACTTTACAATTTTAAGACTCCCCTTAAAACTTATTAGCGATGAAAGAGGATTTTCTGCACTACGTGTGGAAATTTCAGAAGTTTGATGTGGGCAGTCTTTACACTTCAAATGGTGAAATTTTACACATAAAAAATCAAGGGAGCCATAATCTAAATTCCGGCCCTGATTTTTTTAACGCACAAATAGAATTGGACGGCCAGCTTTGGGCCGGCAATGTGGAAATCCATATTAAATCTTCAGATTGGTACGCCCATTGCCATGAAATGGACCCAGCTTACGATAACGTTATACTTCACGTAGTTTGGGAAAATGATGCTGAAATTTATAGAAAGGACGGCTCAGTAATTCCCACATTTGTTTTAAAAAAACATATCCCAACAACTACACTCCAGCAATACCAAAAACTTTTTTCCAAAGAAAGCAAATGGATCAATTGTGAAAATGACTTCAATGAAACAGACGGTTTCATTATTGAAAATTGGCTCGAAAGACTATATCTTGAAAGGCTTCAGAAAAAAGAAGAAATACTTTTAAAAGAACTGAAAGCTACTCAGAACCATTGGGAAAGCCTGCTTTTCAGGATGCTTTGTAAAAATTTTGGGTTGAAGGTGAACGGCGATTCTTTTTTCAGCATTGCAAAATCAATTGATTTTTCCGTAGTAAAAAAGTGCAGTCATGAACGGCAGGATTTTGAAGCGCTATTAATGGGGCAGGCTGGATTGCTGAAAGGTGAAACGGAAGACTGGTACTTTAAAACACTGAAAACACGCTATGAATATTTAAAGCATAAATTTCAATTATGTAACGAAAACGTAATTGTCCCAAAATTTTTCAGGCTTCGTCCGCCAAACTTTCCCACGGTTCGTTTGGCGCAGTTTGCAATGCTCTATTTTGAACAACCTAACCTCTTTTCAAAAGTAATTGCAGGACAGCAAGTAGATGATTTTTACGAATTATTCAATGTAACTGGGAGCGAATATTGGGATACGCATTATAATTTTGGAATTGGGTCGTTGCAGCGCAAAAAACGCGTTTCCAAGGGCTTGATGGATCTTTTAATAATCAATACTATCATTCCATTGAAGTTCTGTTATGCAGTGCAGCACGGCAAAGATGTTTCTGAGGAAATATTGGAGTTAGCCACTAAAATTTCATCAGAGGAAAACACTGTCGTGAAAAAATTCAATTCACTAAAAAACATTTCAAAAAGTGCTTGCCAAAGTCAGGCGCTACTTCAACTTAAAACGGAATACTGCGATAAAAACAAATGTTTGGATTGTGCAATAGGCGGCTACATATTGGGTTCACAAATGCAATCAAGAGTGAATAGGGTGATTAGGAACTGACTTTTTCTTCTTCTCTATTTCAAATTTTAAATGGAAAAAGTGTAATTTGCAGCTATGTTGCAAGCGGTATATTCTTTGCGCCATTATCTTGAAAAGCGTGGCTTTTATGTGTCTTCCAGATTGGCCGATAGGTTGGGGATGAGAGCAAAAAGCGTCCGGCTATTTTTCATTTATGTTTCCTTTGCCACCTTTGGTGTAGGCTTTGCAATTTATCTTACAATAGCTTTTTTGTTGAGGCTTAAAGACCTTGTGAATACTAAACGAACCTCTGTTTTTGATTTATGAAGCAACTCTTCAGTTCTAAAATTACGGTTGCAATTCTGCTCTTGCTTTTGGTATTTATGACCGGGGTTGTGGGCTTTCACTTTTTTTCAGACTACAGTTGGATAGATGCTTTCTATATGACGGTAATTACCGTAACTACGGTAGGTTATGGCGAAGTAATGCCTCTGAGCCCCCAGGAAAAAGTTTTTGTTTCGCTTCTCATCATTTCCAGTATCTTTATAGTTGGTTATGCCATTTCGGTAATTACTGAATATATTTTAAGTAAAAACATAGGAATTTTAAGACAGAAAAGAGTGCAGAAAAAATTGGAATCCATGCATGACCATATTATTGTATGCGGTTATGGCAGAAACGGAAAACAAGCGGCCCAAAAGCTATTGGCCTACAACCGTCCTTTTGTTATTATTGAAAAGGATGAAGAAGTTATAGATCGTTTTGCTGATGAACATAATCTGTTCATTTTGGGAAATGCCATTGAAGATGAAATTTTGATAAAATCCGGAATAGAAAGGGCGTCTACCTTAATTTGCGCCACCCCAAATGATGCGGACAATCTATTCATAGTGCTTTCAGCGCGACAGATGAATAAAAATCTCAAAATAATAAGCCGTGCCAGTGAGGAAACAAGTTACAAAAAACTGAAACTTGGAGGTGCAGACAATGTAATTATGCCCGATAAAATTGGCGGGGACCATATGGCTTCATTAGTGGTAGTGCCAGATCTTGTTGAGTTTTTAGACAATTTGACTGTCTCTGGCCAACAAGACAGTATCAATGTTGAGCAAATACCATTTGAAAAAATATGTTCAAATGGAAAGGAACAAGCCATAAAAGACTTGGATGTTCGTAAAAAAACAGGCTGTTCCATTATAGGGTATCGTACCCCAAAGGGTGAATATATAGTGAACCCGGAACCTTCACTCGTGCTCCAAAAAAACTCAAAACCTGTCTCTTATACACATCTCCGAGCCCACGAGACGGACTCCTATCTCG
>OJBP01000733.1_pt1 | contig 14163 bp, 11 predicted proteins | sample 1590691 | NCBI WGS metagenome assembly OJBP01 (sample SAMN05416848, study PRJEB24817) | seawater metagenome | isolation source: Sea water | place: Canada:Atlantic | collected 2013-07 | reverse complement strand
ATCTACACTATCCTCTTCGTCGGCAGCGTCAGATGTGTATAAGAGACAGAATTAAGATTATTCATAGCTTGTATTTTTTTTAGTAATTTAACCCCATAGGGACTATTTGTTTCAATTCTTCCAATAATATGGAAAGAAAAGTTTTTACGATTATTATATGAATTTGCAAGTTTTAAGAATAATTCCATTCTTTTGACAGGGCGACCGCTACCAATCCAAAGAATTTGAAACTTTTTTGAGTTTTTCTTTTTATAATATGCTTTGAATGACAAATTGGCATTATAGGGATGCATATTGTATACTTTTTGAATTGGCCTTATACCTTGCTTTTCCAAAAGTTTTTTTTGAAAACTTGTTTGAACAATAAAGTTACAATGCACATTTTTTTTAACTTTATTGAGCATCCACTTTCTTACTGTTGTAGTCAAACTCAATTGGTTTAACTGCAATGAATAGTTATCGGCAACATGTATAAAATAAGGTATTTTTTTGTTTTTAGAATATTTTGATAGGTGGTATGAAAAAGAATTTAATATACGTTGATAAATTATATCTGGTTTTTCTTTTTCTAGAATACGAGAAATTGTTTGCGCCACTGGAAAATATAATAGTTTTCTATTATAAGAAGGGTAAGGGGTAATAGAATATATTTTATAACCATCAATTACATTAACTGTGTTAGGATACACTCCTTCATAAGCTATAAAAAAAATATCATACTTTTGTTTTAAATGATCTGCAATAATTCTACATTGATATTCTGCCCCACCTTTGGCAAAAGGATAGAAACCAATAAATAGACAAAGTTTTTTTTTATTTTTCAAATTTCAGATAGTTTGTTGCTTTAAGATTGAATATTCTAATTATAATATATATGACAATGCATTCTCTTAGTAAAATGGTAATACTCGACCTTCCAATATAAATAGCCTTGTAGATAAAAACAAAAGCAAATACCCAAATTAACAAATTAGGTATGTGGTCTTTAAAAGCGTTATATTCAATTCCTCTTACGAAAAATCCAAATAGTAGAAAATATATAATTACTCCAAATGTTTTATAATCTAAGTAAACATCTGCTACACAACTTGTGCCAAGACCGTGAGAAGGGTTGGAGCCTAAAATATGATGAGTTAAAATGTCCGCAGAAATTAATTCTTTATTTTCATAACCAGTCATGGATCTAAATAAAGAGCCTAATCCAGGAACTATTGCAATCAATTGATTAAATTGAATAAGACCATATTTTGGTCCGTTTTTTTTTGTGTAATCTACGGCAGCATTTAATGTTCTTAATGAAATAGCGAGTTCGAAAGTTGAAGGCGAAAAAGAACTCTCGGTAGTGAGTGTTGTGTTTAATTCTGCAGCTTGACTAGATCTTTCGGAAAAAGTAGCTCCAGGTTGCATAGAACGAATTATCCCTAATAGAGTAATTAATACAGTTGCTATAGCAATACCTGCCATATAAATAACTGGATTAATTTTTTTATTTTGAGTGTAAACATATCCGGCAAAAAAGAGCAGAGAAATTTGTATAAGTGGTCCCCTATCACCTGAAACAAGTACCAGAACCATATAAATGCCCAACGATATGTATATAGGAATCGAGAAATTTGATAAAAACTTTATCAAGGATAAGTGCTGGTTATCTCTCTTAATTTTATAGGATACAACAATAATGTACGCACTTACCGCATGGAGAAAAAAAGTTTGGATATGAGTCGCGATTGAACCTAATTCAACCCTTCCATAATTACCTTTAAAATAATTTAAATTCGCAAAACCTAAAAAGCCCAAGAACAATAAAAATATAAACCATTCTAATTTTTTTGTCGAATTAAAATTATAGATTTTTATTTTCGTTGGTTCAGTGCGAAGTAGCCGTTGAAAGAAAATTCGTAATATATACCCAATAAAGAAAATATTAATAGCTAATGCAGAAACTATTAATGCTTTAGGTGCAATCCGGGTATTTATAAAATAATTAAAATTAAAAAATCTTGTATTCCCTAGCAAATAATCAATATATATTTGAAAATGGACAATTAAAAATCCCAAAATAAAGAAGATGGATATTCTAAAATATTGTTTTTTTAATGTGTTATCGATACCTTTTATAAAGAAAAAAAGAAATAGAGAGATCCCAACTGATACTAAAATACTTAGAACAAATTTTTCTTCTAATTTTCGTGGAGTATAAAGAAATAAGAGTATTAGATTATAAAAAAATATAACTATTTGCAATAATAAGATTAGTAATGTTCTGTTCATATTTTTTTATTTTTTTATAAACAGGCTCTTTTCTTGTTTGAGTAACATTTTCTTTTTTTTATAATAATTCATTCCTTTAGTTTTCAAATTAAAAGGGATAATTTTATTTTCAAAATCATCCAATTTTCCAATAACTTTTGCAGGATTGCCGTCAACTATCATATTATCATTAACACTTTTTGTAATGACAGATCCAGCTGCAATAATCACATTATTACCGATAGTAACCCCTGGCATTATTAAAGAACAGCTACCAATATATACATTGTTTTTCACACATATTTTACCAAAAAAATCCATGTCAGGATATACATTTCTTAATACCCATGCGGATCCGTGTGTGAAGAACCTTACATCTCTTGTGATTTGAACATGATTTCCTATTTTAATTAAGTAAGGTTCAGATCCAAAATTACGAATGTATATTTTACAATTTTCATCTATATCTACTCCCTGTTTCTTTGCATATTTTTCATTACTCCAAAAATTTTTTTGGTAGATATTTTTTAGATTCATACTACTTTTTTTTAATTAATTTAATTATAGAAATGACCTCTTTCTTTATATTAATAAGATTTAAAATCTTTAAGAGAGATAAATAAACAAAATTATATAATAAAAAACATATAACTTTTTGCCACAAATTTAGTTGGTATAGATTAAAAATATTCAAGATTAATACTATACAAGCAAAATTTATAACTATAAGCTTTATAATATGAGTGACTTCGAATTTTAAATCTAACTTTATTGCCTTATCTAATACAATAGTATTGAAAATATAACTTGCTATAGCAGTGATTAAAAATCCTGTCATTAAGATTGTAAGATCTCTGTAATATATCCCTAACAAGATACTTATTGTCTGAATACCCTTTTTTAATAGTTCTAGTTTTAATATTTTATCAGTTTTATTATATACTTTGAAAATAACTCGTTTGTACATTTCTAAGAGGTTAAAGAACGAAATAACCACCAAGAATTTAATAAAGAAAACAGCCGGTAGCCATTTGACACCATAGGTTAAAAGAATGATTTCTTTGGCAAAAATGAAAATTAACGAGGTCAAAAGAATACTGACCAAAAGAAGAGACTGAAATATTTTTTTATAGAAAATTAGAAACTCTGAAGCGTTTGTCTGTACTCGCGATAGAGAAGAAAATATGGGGCCTTGTAATAAAGTGTTCAATACTTTATATGGCACTTCTTGTAATTTTTTTCCCTGATAAAACTGGCCTGTCTGACTTATGGAAAAATATTTTCCTAATACAAGGTTATAGATATTATCGAAAACCGAAGTAAGAAGCGAAGCCACCGTTGTGTTAACCCCAAACTTATAAAGTTCTTTAAATGATTCAATATGAAAGTTTAGACCATAAAATCTGTTGTGAAAAATGTTTAAGCACAAAGTGAATAAAAATACATTGAGCACTTGCATCCAAACAATAGACCATACACCAGCTTCTGTGACATAAGCAAGGTAAATACCTACAAGTGAAGATATAAGTACTGAAAAAACCCTGTAGGCGCTTAACCGCTTGAACAAAGATTCTTTAATTAACTTTGCATTATGGACAATTTGAAATCCATTTAATAATATTATTAGGCCTATAACATATATAATATCTTCAAGGTTAGGGTTTTCATAAAATTGCGCAATATAGTTTGCGGCTCCGGCAATTAGAAAATAGATGAGAATACAAAGAGCCAAGTTAAAAGTGAAGACGGTTGAATAATCTTTTTTGGTAGCATCTATTTTCCTTACTAAAGCACCTCCTAATCCACTTTCAACTAAAACATTTGCAAATAAAACAAAAAACATTACAATCCCCACTTGACCAAATTGCTCAGGAGTCAATTTACGTGCTAAAATGATATTGGTAACGAATAAGATTGCCATGAACAATATTTGTCCAATAAAAGACCAAAGTACACCAGAAAATAAGGTTTGTTTTTCCGTGTTCATTATGTTTCTTTAGAATATGTTTTTTCATTTGATTTTCGATAAATTTCAGCACCTTTTTTCATAAATTTTATTGCTTCAAAAATAGAATAATCTTCTTTGTAAAGATTTCGTTTTGTAATAGCAAAATAAAAAATGAACATAAGATACTTTGATTTAAAAAAGGCATAAGCAAAAGCTCCCTTCGAGATAAAATACTTTTCATCAAAACCTTCAAACCATCCTGAATTTTGAAAATTAACAGTGCTTAATGGAGTTGGAACATAATAAACCTGTAAGTTATTTTCGAAGCACTTTTTAAGAAAAAGATGTTCTTCTCCAGAATGAAATCTGGCTCCAACACCAAAATTTTCATTAAAATAAATTTTGTTATCTAGAATTGATCTTTTTTTAAAAGTAATTCTAACAGAACCAACTTTCAAAGCATCTAATCTCTTTAATTTTTTTGGTGCATTATATAGAGAACCGTACGTTCTTGCTCCTTGATTTTTCGGTATGAAGTCAAAAATAATAAGGTCTGCTTTGGGGTATTTTTTATAGGCTTCCTCAATTATAGTAAGATAATTATCATTATATACTAAGTCATCGTCTGCGACTAAACATATTTCGGCATTGGTAGCTTTCAGTGCCGCATTTCTACTTTTACTTAATCCTCTTTCTTGATTACTAATAAATAAAAAATCACTTTCTTCTACTTGAAGATTAGGATATTTATTAAAATCGGTTTGATTAATAATGGTGCAAGGGCCGTCTATGTTCATTTTCAATCTTATGTCCGTATCTTTTTGATACATGGTTGCTACCAAAGGTTCAATTCTCATATTCTTAATATTTTCAGGATTGAAGCAATATAGACTCATTTAAAGCCATATTTGCGTAATATTGACAATGCTTATAATATTCAGTTTCTTCATACAGTTCAAGATGTGTTAAGTCATCTTGTAATGACCTTGAGTATCTTCCTAATTTAAGAAATCCATCTAATATACGCCCTTTACCCAATCCAGACCCATCAATATATAAAGATGTTTGGCTGTTATTCAGTATGTTTGAGTTTAATGTATTGATTAATTTTTGTATTTTTAATTGAGAAAAACAATTCTTTTCTTTACTACACTCTATTATATAATTTACTTCCGCATTCCCATGAGAGACATCCTGTATTTTAGCTGAATACTTTTTTGGATTCCAATAAGATGTCCAACTATAGCTGTCTTTGCTTGAGACAAAGTGGTTCTCTAATTTTTCATTAAAATCATCAACTACATTTTTATATTTTTTATCCTTTGTTATAACCCAAAGATTTAAAGATATCAAGGCCCAATGAGAGGACATGTTTGTGTTAATCGTATAAAAGTTTTTTTTCCCGCGTCCCATCCATTTTTTAAAAATATGAGTTATACTAAAATCTAAGATTTTAGTATAATCATCATCGAACTTATTGTTGTCTTGTAAGTTGTTTCGATAGATTATTTTTAAGGTAGTGGTTACATACCTCCATAAAAAAGCTTCAAATAAAGCATACTCTTTACCATCATCAATTTTTTCAGTATGACTATAATTAGCCCAAGCACAGTATCCATCCTTATATTGGCTATTGGGAAGTGTACTAGACAATACTGCTTTATCAATACAATTATTTATGAGTTCTATACTTTTTTCTATGTAAACAGATTCATTAGTGGCCAGATACATGGCATTATTACTGTCAATAGCAGTAGCTAATTTATAATTAGACCAGCTATCTCCAGATTTAGATAGTGTTTGAAAATACCTTTCGTTGACATCCCAATTGAATTTAAATTTTTCTTCCCAAGTCTTTATAGATGAACGACTATCTATTTTTATACAAGAGAGAAAAAATAAAAAAACTAAAAACAGAATGTTTACTTTGAAAAACAAGATTAAAGATTTAATTTTTATTATAACTTAGCCTGTGCTTTACCTTCCAAAATCCCTTTCACATCATAAACCACCGTATTCTCATTCTTCAACCGTTCCAAATCCAATTGTAAAAACTCATTATGAGCAACAGTTAGGACGATAGCATCATAGGTTTCACTAGGGCAGTTTTTTAATGTAGCTAATCCATACTCATCCTGTACCTCCGTTGGGTTGGCCCAAGGGTCATAGATGGTAACGTTTGTTTCGTATTCCTTTAACTGTTTAATTACGTCTACTACTTTGGTATTGCGAACATCCGGGCAGTTTTCTTTAAAAGTAATGCCCAGAACCAACACCTTGGCATTTTTTATTTTTAAATCATTACGAAGCATAAGCTTTATAACTTCACTAGCTACATACTGCCCCATACTATCATTCATACGGCGCCCTGCAAGTATAATTTCTGGATGGTAACCCATTTCTTGAGCTTTTTGAGCTAAGTAATACGGATCTACCCCAATACAGTGTCCACCAACCAAACCGGGTTTAAAAGGTAAAAAGTTCCACTTAGTTCCGGCCGCTTCCAATACAGCATGAGTGTCAATATCCATCATATTGAAAATTTTTGCCAATTCGTTCACAAAAGCAATATTAATATCACGTTGTGAGTTTTCGATTACTTTGGCAGCTTCAGCTACTTTAATAGTAGGAGCGAGGTGCGTTCCGGCAGTAATGATTGAGGCATATAAAGCATCAATCTTTTTTCCTATTTCAGGAGTGGAACCAGAGGTTACCTTTAAAATTTTATCAACGGTGTGTTCTTTATCACCTGGGTTGATACGTTCTGGAGAATACCCTGCGTAAAAGTCTTTGTTGAAAGTAAGACCAGAAACTCGTTCCAAAACAGGAATACATTCTTCTTCGGTTGCGCCAGGATATACAGTAGATTCATATATAACGACATCTCCCTTTTTTAATACTTTCCCGACTGTTTCACTAGCTTTTATTAAAGGCGTTAATACCGGACGATTATTTTTATCTACTGGTGTAGGTACGGTAATAATGAAATAAGTACATGATTTAAGATCTTCTATAGAAGTAGAACAATAGAGTCCAGCCTGTTCTTTTTTAGTTAAAGAAGGGTTTTCTTTAGTTAGTGTTTTTTGTAAGATAGCATCTTCTACTTCCAAGGTGCTATCATGACCTGTCATTAGCTCATCTACTCGTTTTTGATTAATATCAAAGCCTACAACAGCATATTTTGTTGCAAAAAGTCGTGCTAACGGCAGCCCTACATAGCCCAACCCAATAATTGCTATTTTTTCCATTTGTATTATTGTAAATTATTCCAATACCAATCCACAGCTTCTTGTAAACCTTCTTTGAATATATGGGTTGGTTGATAGTTTAAGTTTTGTTTTGCTTTTTCTATAGATGCTAACGAATGCGGAATATCCCCTTTTCTATTAGGACCGTGTTTTATTTCAACAGTAGCTATCTTAGAATCATAAGCCGATAAATAGGTGCGCAAATCTTCTGCCATTGACTTTATAGTAGTTCTATCTCCTACAGCTGTATTATAAACTTTGTTTAAGGCATTTTTATTATCTGTAGTAATTGCCAATAAGTTCATTTGAACCACATTGTCAATGTAAGTAAAATCACGGGAAAAAGTGCCATCTCCATTAATGGTAGGACTTTCATGATTCATAAACTGAATGACAAACTTTGGTATAACAGCAGCATACGCTCCATTGGGATCTTGTCTTCTTCCAAAAACATTGAAGTAGCGCAACCCGATGGTGTCTAAATTGTAGGTTCGCTTAAAGTTATCTGCGTATAACTCATTTACATACTTAGTTATTGCATAGGGAGATAAGGGTTTTCCTATTACTTCTTCAACCTTAGGAAGGTTTTCTGAATCGCCATAGGTTGATGAACTGGCAGCATAAACAAAGCGCTTAATATTATTATCACGCGCCGCAACAAGCATGTTTAAAAAGCCAGATATATTTACATCATTACTAGTAATGGGATCTTCTATAGAACGAGGAACAGATCCCAAAGCTGCTTGATGTAGAATAAAGTCTACATTCTTACATGCTTTTTGACAAGTACTCAGGTTTCTAATATCTCCTTCAATTAGGCTAAACTTTTCTGAAGATAGAAAGGGAGCAATATTTTTTTTATGACCCGTAGCAAAGTTGTCTAAGCAGACAACGGTACTTCCAATTTCAAGTAACGCTTCACAGAGGTTGGAGCCAATAAATCCAGCTCCTCCTGTAACAAGAACAGTTTTGTTTTTTAGTGAATTGAACATGTAGGGTTGTTATACTATATTATTAAGATATACTTAGGGGAGAAAGTATTTTTAATTTAAATTTTTTGCAAATATACAATTCATTTGCTGTTATTGCCTTTAATTGTAATTTATTCTTAGAGTTTTGAGTCACTTTTTCCTAAACAAAAAACCCAACGGCAGCCACAGAAAAATAAACAAATACCATCCGGTAGTAAAACCAATTATGGTGATTACTGCACCAATACTAATTAAAACCAATTGTATTTTTGTAAGTTTCATATTTAAATGATACAGAAAAGCCCCAGATAGGGGCTTTTACTATTTATAATTCGATTACCTGTTGATTGGAAAGGATATTTTCAAACGTTTCCCGTTTTCTAATTAAATGCCCTTTTTCTTTATACCAAAGCACTTCGGCTGGACGGTACCGAGAGTTGTAATTGCTCGCCATAGAAAAACAGTAGGCGCCAGCATTGCTAAACGATAATATATCGCCCTCGTGAATTTCAGAAATACGTCGATTGTTGGCAAAGGTATCCGTTTCACAAATATACCCTACTACACTGTAAAAACGTTGTTTCCCTTTTGGGTTTGATACATTTTCAATCTCGTGCTGCGATCCGTATAGCATAGGTCGTATTAAATGGTTGAAACCACTATCTACTTGCGCAAAAACAGTAGAGGTGGTTTGTTTTACCACGTTTACCTGCACTAAAAACTTACCAGCTTCACTTACCAAGAATTTTCCAGGCTCAAAGGCTAGCGTCAATTCTTTTCCGTAGTCTTTGCAAAATTCATTAAAACGTTTGCTCAGCTTTTTTCCTAATTCTGAAACATCTGTTTCAATATCACCTTTTTTGTAAGGAACTTTAAATCCGCTTCCAAAATCAATAAATTCAAGGTTTTTAAAGTGTTTAGCTGTTTCAAATAAAATTTCAGCAGCATATAAAAACACTTCAATGTCTAAAATATCACTACCTGTGTGCATATGAATACCGTTTATTTTCATTCCGGTATTTTCCACAATACGTTCCATTAGAGGCAATTGATGAATAGATATCCCAAATTTACTATCAATATGTCCAACCGAAATATTCGTGTTTCCACCTGCCATCACGTGCGGATTGATACGAATACACACCGGGATATTGGGATGCTTCGTTCCAAACTGCTCTAAAATAGAGAGGTTGTCAATATTGATTTGCACGCCTAATTTGGCGGCAATTTCAATTTCTTCTAATGAAACACCATTTGGGGTATAAATAATATTTTTAGGATCCACACCGGCTTCAAGACTCAAACGTACCTCTTGAATAGAAACCGTGTCTAATCCGCTGCCCAATGAACTAAGCAGTTTTAAGACTGAAATGTTAGACAATGCTTTTACAGCATAATGAATCTTAACCTTCTTAACCTGTTTAAAAGAATTTGTTAGCGTTTTGTACTGTTTTTTTATAGTATCAGCATCATATACATAAACGGGGCTTCCAAACTCTTGCGCAACGGCTAAAAGGTCTTGATTTGTCATAATTTTAGTTTTAAAATTTAAGGGTTAAAAAAGTTGCTAAAATTAATAGGAATATGCGAGTTTACTATTAATAAAATGGTAAAATTTTTAATAAAGAATAGATTGATTTTAGGTTTAAACTGAAAATTCAGATCCTATGAGTTGTTAATTAGTCTGTTCCTGAAACCTGAAACTTAAAACTAACACAGTTGCAACTTCAATACCCAAATGCTACCTTTGCTTACGATAAAAAAACAAACTATGCCTGGATTTGAAGTATTTGGTGCCGAAGAGCGAAAACAAGTAAACGATGTGTTAGAAAGCGGTGTACTCATGCGCTACGGTTTTGATGGAATGCGAAATGGCCATTGGAAAGCAAAACAATTTGAAACGGCTTTTGCTGAACGCATGCAAAGCGCCCATTGCCAATTGGTTTCTAGCGGTACGTCGGCTTTAACCGTAGCATTGGCTTCTGCCGGAGTAGGAGCAGGGGATGAAGTAATTATGCCCACGTTTACTTTTGTTGCGAGCTTTGAATCAATTATGATGTTGGGAGCCGTTCCTGTTTTGGTAGATATTGACGATACATTAACACTAGATCCAGAAGCTGTTGAAGCTGCCATTACACCAAAGACAAAATGTATCATGCCAGTGCATATGTGTGGTTCTATGGCAGATCTAAAAGCTTTAAAGGCTATTTGTAACAAACATAACCTTTTGCTTTTAGAAGATGCTTGCCAAGCTATTGGCGGAACTTTTGAAGGGAAACCTTTAGGTAGTTACGGTGATTTAGGTTGTTTTTCATTCGATTATGTAAAAACCATTACCTGCGGAGAAGGAGGTGCGGTAATTACAAATTCTGAAAAATATGCTGTAAACGCTGACCAATACCAAGATCATGGCCACGATCATGTTGGAACAGATCGCGGAGCTGAAACACATCCACACTTAGGATATAATTTCCGTATTTCTGAATTAAATGCGGCTGTAGGAATTGCACAATTAGATAAATTGGATTCTATTCTTGCGACTCAAAAAAAGAATTATACCATTATCCGTGAAGTATTAGAAACAATTGAAGGGGTAACGTTTAGACGTGTTCCAGAAGGTGGAGAGGAAAATTATTCGTTTTTAAATTTCTTTTTGCCTTCTGAAGAAAAAGCGAAAAAAGCACATACTGCTTTATCCGAAAGTGGAGTGGAGGCATGTTTTTACTGGTACACCAACAATTGGCATTACATAAACGGTTGGGAACATCTTCGTGATTTAAAATCATTAGCACCACTTTCTTCTGAATTAAAAAATCAAATTCAAGATTTAAACGATACCGATTTCTCAAAAAGTGACGCGTGGATGAGCCGCACCATTTCTTCTTTAATAAAATTAAGTTGGACAGAAGCCGAAGTTAAAAAGAGGGCAGAAGTTATGAAAAAAGCGATACAATCTGTGCTGTAATAACGCTCTGTCATTTCGAAGGAGGAACGACTGAGAAATCTTATCTGAGTAATCAGCCATAACGTTATATAAAAAATAAAAATTGAAAGGAGATGTGATTTCTCCTACCGTCGAAATAACTGCGGCTGTCCTTTTAGCTCTTTCCCTTATTAAGGGAAAGTAGTCCAAAGCGGAGCAAACGGGTCGGAAGGGATAAAACCCTAATTTTCTTGCTTGTCACAAAAGCATTTTTAATAATTAACGTATTCAATAATCTCTAAGCCATAGCCAATCATCCCAACTCGTTTGGTTTGTTCACTATTTGATATTAAACGAAGTTTGTGAATGCCTAAATCGTGTAGTATTTGGGCGCCAATACCAAAATCCTTATTATCCATTTTAATGCGTGGCGCTTTTGATACGTCATCACCGCTTTGATTCTCTTTTAATTCCTTAAGACGATTTAAAAGATTAAGAGATTGACTTTGTTGATTGATAAACACAATAGCCCCTTTTTCTTCCTTATTGATGACATTGAACATGTCATCTAATTTTTTCTCGGCATTATTGGTTAAAGCAGCTAATATATCACTGTTTACCAAGGTAGCGTTAACTCGTACGGGAACGGGTTCATTTTCTTTCCAGTTTCCTTTGGTTAGGGCAATGTGTACTTGGTCGTTGGTGGTTTGCTTATAGGCTCGTAATCGATACTTGCCAAATTTGGTATTAATATCAAAATCTTCCTTTTTTTCAATTAAAGAATCGTGCTCCATTCTATAAGCAACAAGATCTTCAATAGAAATTAATTTAAGATCAAATTTTTGAGCTACATCCACTAATTGTGGCAGTCTGGCCATCGTACCATCTTCATTTAAGATTTCAACCAAAATACCTGCTGGTTCTAATCCAGCCAATCGTGCTAAGTCAATAGCAGCTTCGGTATGGCCAGTTCTCCTTAGAACACCGCCTTCTTTGGCACGTAATGGAAAAATATGCCCTGGCCTTCCTAAATCATTAGGTTTTGTTTCTTTACTAACTAACGATTGTATGGTTTTGGATCTATCGTGTACCGAAATTCCGGTAGTGCAACCGTGACCAATTAAATCGACAGAAACGGTAAATTGTGTATGGTGTAGAACAGTATTGTTTTCCACCATCATATTTAGGCTTAATTCGTTACAGCGTTCTTCGGTTAAAGGAGCACAGATAAGACCACGACCGTGTGTGGCCATAAAGTTGATCATTTCTGGGGTTACCATTTCAGCAGCAGCAATAAAATCACCTTCATTTTCGCGATTTTCATCATCAACAACAATTACTACCTTTCCATTTTTAATATCGGAAATGGCTTCGTCAATGGTATTCAACTGTATAGTGGTTTCTTTTTCTGTAGGAATCATAGCATTTAATTATGGGTACAAAGATACGTAATGCGAGCTAAATTGAAGAAGTTTATATAAGGACAGTTTTGAAATTCAATAAAGACTTATTCTTCTTTATCTTCCCTCTTTTTAAAAAGTTTTCCAATACGTTGTAAAAATGAGTCAATATCCACAATCCCTTGGTCGGTTGTGGCTCTATAGGTAAGCCAAATACTCAATGGAAGCATAATAGCGGTACTAAGCCAAGTAGCGATAAACGGATGCATAGTGCCATCTTCTGCGCTATTTTTAGCAAAAATACCAATAAAATGGTAGGTTAAAAATAATAAGACAGCTACAACCATTGGTAATCCCATTCCTCCTTTTCTAATGATGGCACCCAAAGGAGCTCCGACAAAAAAGAGGATAACACAAGCTACGCCTAAGACGTATTTTTCATGAAGGGCTATTTCAAACTTATTAAGCCGTTTAGCTTTCACAAAGAAATCCCTTTTTTTGGCTTCAATGGATTGAAGCGTTCCCCGTGTGTTGTTTAATGAAAGATCTAAAAGACGAACCTGTTCCTCTGAATTAAAAATATCCAAGACGTTCGTTATAGTATCGGTGTCAATTTCTTTTTGGTCAAAAGGTTTGTAGTGGGTGCCAAATTTTGAAATCCCACTTCTAAAATACATATTATTCGAAAAAGCTTTTACATCTTTTGTGTAGCTTCCCGATAAGGAGTCTAACTCTACAACCAGTTCACCGGTTGTGTACATATTTTCGTTATTGTAGTTGTTGTCTTTGTCAAAATCAGCACTGTTGAATTCTGTAAGGTCAATATTGATGGTATATTCTTTAAATTCACTTTTCGCAAAGGGTTCGCGCTTTTGATCTTTTATATCACTTACTTGTACATCTTCATAATAATTACCATCATTTAAAATTAACGATAGGGTGTTGCTGCCTTCTTCACTTGCTAATTCGCCGTTATCGGCAATGATAACAGTATAATTTCCGTTAGGTTTTTTATCGTTTTTTTTATGAATAACTACATTTTCGAGAAACTGATCTTGATCTCCACTTTTTTCTGCAACCTTGATATTGAAGTTATCTCCAACCTGACTAAATTGACCTTCGGTAATAACCATGGAGGGTTTTGTTTGCGCAATATTTCGGCGTAAGTTTTGCCATTTATATTCTGAATACGGAATCACATTATTGGCGAAGAAAAAGGCGGTTATCGATAAAATGGCAATAAAAACCATTAGCGCACGCATAGCTCGTTGCAGCGATATTCCGGTAGACTTCATGGCGGCAAACTCGTACTTTTCGGCAAAACTCCCAAAGACCATTAACGAAGTTACCAAAACGGTTAATGGCAGCACTAAAGGGATCTGTCTCTTATACACATCTGACGCTGCCGACGAAGAGGATAGTG
>OJBP01000729.1_pt1 | contig 14257 bp, 17 predicted proteins | sample 1590691 | NCBI WGS metagenome assembly OJBP01 (sample SAMN05416848, study PRJEB24817) | seawater metagenome | isolation source: Sea water | place: Canada:Atlantic | collected 2013-07 | reverse complement strand
GATCTACACTATCCTCTTCGTCGGCAGCGTCAGATGTGTATAAGAGACAGAATGCAATGTTCAAAAAGTTTGAGGATATACAAGATGTTCTAAAAAAATAAAAGATCTGTAAAATATTAGTATGAAAGGTTGTTTTCAGCACTTTCATTATTATCTGAATGGACGAAAATAAAGTAAAGATTTTATTGCTGCATAGAAATTGAAGATAATTCACGCTTTAGATTTTTTCCAATTTTTATTTTATGCCTTTTTGAGGTGCTATTCTATTTACTAGATACTCTCTAATAGAACAATTTACATTCACAATGTTGTAATTAATTGGTGTAAATTTACTTACTACCATTTTTACGATGATACTTGTGGTAACATTACTATATTAGGGATTTCATTTTATTAAAATAGAATGGTTGGAGAAACATTACATCTATCTTAGGACTATCCATTGCAATACATAGTATTAGTATGGTTTTTATGAGGTAGTAAATTTCTCTTTTAAAGAATAATTAAAATGCTATAAAAAAATAGTAGATGTCTTTTATTTGAAAAAGATATTCTAAACAATTAAAAAAATATGATTAAAGAAGTTTTCCTTACCCCATTTCAAAAATTTATTAAAATCGAAGGGCTTAGCGGTATTTTATTACTGCTTACTACCATAGTGGCTTTAATATGGGCAAATTCGCCTTTAGGAGATGTGTACAAAGAGTTATGGCAATACGATATTGGGATTGTTACGGAAACCTTTGAATTTAAAAAACCATTGATTCTTTGGATTAATGATGGTTTAATGGCTGTTTTCTTTTTTCTTATCGGGTTAGAAATTAAACGGGAATTTATGATTGGAGAGCTTAATTCTATGAAGAAAATAGCTTTTCCTTTGGTAGGCGCCCTGGGAGGGATGCTGGTTCCCGTAGCTATATTTCTAGTACTCAATCAAAATCCTGAAACGCTAAAAGCTTGGGGGGTCCCTATGGCCACTGATATTGCTTTTTCTTTGGCGGTTCTAAACACTCTTGGAAAACGGGTGCCACTAAGCCTTAAAATATTTTTAACGGCTTTTGCCATCGTGGATGATATTGGCGCAGTGTTAGTGATTGCTATTTTTTATAGTGGTTCTATTAATCTTACACTATTATTAATTGCACTTGCGATGCTCGGAGTTTTATATGTCTTATCATTTAAAGGGTTTTATTCACGATTTGTTCTTTTCTTCTTCGGAATCATAATTTGGGTTTTGTTCTTAAAATCTGGAATACACCCAACTGTTGCAGGAATTTTATTGGCGTTTTCAGTTCCAATAAGGCAAAAAATAGATACTTCCAAGTTCTTGACACAATTAGAATTAGTCTACAATAACATTAAAAACGCTAGTATATTAAACAAACCTATTCTTTCAAGAGAGCAAATCGGACATATTGATGATCTGGATGATTGGTCTTCAAAATTCCAGTCGCCTTTGCAGCATTTAGAGCACAACTTACACGGTTGGGTAGCATACTTTATTATCCCCATTTTTGCACTTGCCAATGCGGGTGTGCTTATAGATGGCGAGGCATATTTAGATTATGCTTTAGTCACTAATATTATAATTTGTTTGGTAATAGGTAAAGCTTTTGGTATTACCTCAATCGTAATGCTTGCTAAAAAAATAAAATTAATTGAAGTGCCTGCCGATATAAATTTCAAACAAATTTTAGGGGTTTCTTTTTTAGCTGGAATAGGATTCACAATGGCCATCTTTATAGCCAGTTTAGCATTTGCATCAAGCCCAGAATACATAGATTCCGCTAAAATAGGAATTTTGATAGGTTCGTGTATTTCAGCGGTAATTGGTTATCTTGTCTTGAGGTTTAATGAAAATGAAAAAGAAATAGATTAAGCTTTAAAAGATGTTTAATTTCTGATGGAAGAACTTTTTAACACATATAAAAACCAAATAATTTGGGTGATAAGTGTAATACTTATTGTCATTATACTTCGTGGCCTTACCAATCTACTTTATAAGTGGGCATTACAGAAGAAAAAGAAGAAAATGTTTTTAAGAGAGACCTCAAATACATTGAATTTGCTCAAGAGGGTTTTAAAAGCTTTATGGCTTGTTTTAGGGCTTATAGCATTAAGCTTTGTTTTAGTAGACAGGAAGAAAGATGAAATTATTATACGCAACTTTGAAATCGTTCTTTACCTCGGTGCAGTTACAATAGGTGTCATCGTTGTTGCCGCAAGTATAAATATTTGGTTTAAAAGAAGTGTAGCACGTAAAATTGCCAATAATGAAGACCCAACAGCATATAAGTACTTAAGGTATGTTGCTGTCTTTGGAGTTTACTTTCTAGGCATTGTACTTGCCTTACTCGTTTTTCCATCTATGCAAGGCATCGCCCAAACAGCACTAGGTGGCGCAGGTGTTATAGCAATCATTGCAGGTATTGCATCGCAGGAAGCCTTAGCAAATATTATAGGCGGTTTTTTCATTATAATTTTTAAACCTTTTAAAATAGGCCATCTTATTAAAGTGACGGATACTATGGTGGGTAGGGTTGTTGATATAACATTGCGACATACGGTAATTCGTAATTTTGAGAATAAAATGATAGTGATCCCAAATTCAATTATCAATAAAGAAAAATTGATCAATTATGATTTAGGTGAATTAAAATGTTGCGAACGTATAGAAATAGGAATTTCTTATGATAGTGATGTAGAACTTGCCAAAAAAATTATGAAGGAAGAATGTGAAAAACATCCACTTATATTGGATAATCGCACAGAAGAGGAAATCGCAGAAGGCAAACCAATAGTGAAAACAGCACTTATTAATTTAAATGATTATTCTATAACCATAAGAGCTTGGACCTGGGAGAGAAACTATAATGATAGTTTTCAACTTAAAATTGATGTGTTGGATAGTATTAAAAAACGGTTTGATAGCGAAGGAATAGAGATTCCATTCCCATATAGAACCATAGTGATGAAAAAGGAAAACTAACTAACCAAAAACAAATAACAATGAAAACCATAATCATACCCGTTGATTTTTCAAAACAATCTGAATTTGCCTTACAATCTGGTGCCATTCTAGCTAAAAAACACAATGCAAAGCTTTATGTACTCCATATGTTAGAGCTTTCCGATTCGATTATTTCACAATCTGATACAGAAAATAAGAATTCAATGTTATTTTTATTAGCATTGGCAAAAAAGAAATTTGAACCATTTTTGGAGAAAGACTATCTTGAAGGTGTGGACTTTGAAGTTATGATAAAAAAATACAAAGTGTATAATGAAGTTGATATCGTATCTAAGGAAGTTAATGCCGATTTGATTATTATGGGATCTAAAGGCCTTACAGTACAAGATGGGATATTTGCTGGATCAAATGCTGAGAAAATGGTGCGAAATAGCAGTACTCCCGTGTTGATAGTTAAAACAGAGCCTAAAAACTTTGATTTGAAAAATGTGGTATATGCTACAAGTTTGGAACCAGAAAGCATATCTGCCTATAAAAAAGCCGTTGATTTATTTTCATCTTTAGGAAGTAAACTTCACCCTGTGTATGTTAATAGACCAAACAATGGTTTTTTAAGTTCAAGAGAGTTTAATGAAAAAGTTAAAGCGTTTGCTTCTGTAGGTGGAGCAACTAAGGTAGAGTTTATTGCTGGACATACAGTTGAAGATGGATTGATTCAATATGCAGAAGAAACCAACGCAGATCTCATTGCTGTAAGCACCCATGCAAGAAAAGGACTAAACCATTTTTTAAAAGGAAGTATTTCTGAAGATCTTGCAAACCACTCCAAGTTGCCTATAATGACTTTTAAGCTATAATTTTCGTGATATTTAATTCTTTAAAATAAGGTTAATTCATATAATATTTCCAAAGTCAGGCCTTTATTTTAATAAGATGTAACCACCCATATTAGTTAAACAAATCTTGCTAAAATAGTAGGGATTCATTAGAAGACCAATTAGAAAAAATTACATTAAACCTTTTTAGTACCGGTACTTAATCTCCCTGACTGGGTAATTTTGCCCCAGTTACTTATTCTACTAATACTTTCGATAAAACAATTCAAACCCTTGTAAAACAAGGGTTTGTTCGTGTTTTTTAATTCGTCGAACACTGAATGGCATACCCGGTGGCATATACATTGCTTACTATATAGTAAACATTATAAATGTGCTATGAAATTAGATGCAATTAATATACGTCCCACTTGTATTTATAACAAAATATGGTCCCTATTAACTGCTCAACAAAACCAAGTATGGTCTTGTAGTAAATACGATGAATTTGCGCTCAAAACAAAACTTGAGCTATAGATTTAATTTTAAATAAAAACAGCCTAAAGTGGCAATAAATAACCCTTAAATACAAATAAAATGATTTTTAACGATCTAGTGACTTTACTTACAGGAAACAAACTGAAAAATAAATTAAAATTTAGCTCCGTACGCACGAGCCCTTATAGGTTTGCAAGCAGAAGGAATTTAAGAAATAGAGGTTTAATTAATAACCCTTTTTAAAACAGTGCTTTCAATTTTGAATGAATAAGGTGAAAAGTTCCCGTTAAAAAAAACGAGAAGTGTCATAAATCTATTTTTCAAATAATCGCAGTTAATAAAACCCGCCATAACGGTTTATTTATAGGTATGGCAGCATTATCAGCACCATTGATTATAAGTGAAATAAAGCAATTTTAAAAGATATAGTAATGAGGTATGGAAGTTTAATATTAGAAAAAAAAGAATATGTGTATTTAAAACGAATACTCAATATTTCAGGATATGCCGAAGATTTTCAAACACAAAAGTCATTGCAAAGATTGAGTGATGAATTAAAGAATGCTCAAATAGTTGATGAAGCCGATATCCCAGAAGATGTAATACGTTTCAATAGTAAAATTATGGTGTATTCTGAAAACGGTTGGGAGAAAACCATTCAATTGGTTATCCCATCTGAGAAAGACAACAAGGAGGATAAAATTTCCATTCTTACATCTATGGGCGCTGCGCTTATTGGTTATTCAGAAGGAGATGTCATTGAATGGGATTTTCCTTCAGGGAGACAACAAATAAAAATTGTAACAGTACTACAAAGTACTAAACAAAAAAGACCAAGCGAAACAGTGTGAAGTCCTTTCCGGTTTATTATTAGTAGAATTTAGACAAGAAAAATTAGAACATACAATAAGCTATGTAAGTACTAACAGAGATAAAACCTTGCGGTAATGAAAAAGATATTAATTCCTATAGACTTTAAATCCAAAAATTATGATGCTATTGATTATGCTATTAATTTTTTTATAAAAGAGCCTTGTCATTTCTATTTTTTTAATGCATTTACGTATGATGTTGAAGGGCTGAATACTGTAGACTTGATACAGCCAGATGGGGAGTGGTTTAACAAACCAGAAAACGATTCTGAAAAAAAATTAGGGGAGATTATCCAAAAATTTACTTCCAACAATTCTGATAAGAAACATCTTTTTAACGCTGTATCTAGACCAGCAAATCTAATTGAAGGAATGAAAGAAGTAATTCAAGAAATTGAAATTGATTTGGTGATTCTCCCAGGCAAAAAAGAAATTAATGATGCAACAGAAAAATACAGTAAAAACACCAAACGCATTATAGAAAATATAAGAGAATGTCCTGTAATGATAATTCCAGTTTCGGCAACAGTAAGTAAAAATCCACAATTCGTATTAGTTTCAAATTTCAAGGAAAAACTGCACAGCGACGATCTTCAAAGTTGGTATGAATTGGTTAAAGTAGCAAGAGGAACCATTAAAATAGTTACACTTGCTAACAAGGATAGCATGAGTCAGCAACAAAAAGAAAATCAAAACCAAGTTCGGTTTCAAATTGAAATGCATTCACAACACCCAATTACAATCGAATATGTAGAAACAGTAAGGAATTTGAAAGATTTTGCCAATTATCATTCAGATTATATCATTTGTTTGATGGACAAAAAACCAGACTTGTGGAGAATTTGCGGTTTAACGCATTCTCAAATTACTAATTTAGGTCCTTTACAAAGCACTCCGCTAATCGCACTTCATAGTTAGCTTAAAATGAGTATATTTAGTATAAGCATAATTCCTCAGTCAAATTAAAATTCATGAAGCAAGGGGTAGTTTACAAACTGTACTCCGATAATTTTGGAGGAATAAAATGAAAGAAATACGCAAAGTTCGGCTGGTTTCAAACTATAAGAATTAAAATTAAGTCATTTATTTCTTGATTCTATTATATAAATTATCTGCTTAACTTCATTTTATTAAACTGTTTAATACTTATAAAACTTGAATTATAATAACATGGAAAAAGAACAAGAACTCATTATAGATTGGATCAGTATGCCCACCTATAACACTATTATGTGTGTAGCAGTAGGAGCAGCGCTCTGCTCACTTGCTGTTATGGGTAAAAACATGATACAGAAAAAGGAAGTGGAACCTGTAGGATGGTCACTTAATTTGGGGGTTTTAGGAATAATATTATTTCTTACAGGCCTCCATATGACGCTTACATGGCCATTAGCAAAATATTTCCCGTTCGATAACATAGTTTTTGGAGAACCATCTTTGGCTTTCGGTACCATTTTACTGGCTTTCTCAGTATATTTCTGGAAGAAGTCTAAAATGTTGAGTGAAACTGAAAATGCACTTATACCCATTGGCAAAATAGGAAAACAATTTAAATTTTTCTTTTATGGTTTTGGTCTTGCCTTAATTGCCATAGGTATAGCTGGAGTGACCTATCAACTCTTTGCTGCACCGCCAGAAGAACCTATAAGTGGTCAATTTGCTGACTATCCTCTAGTAGAGGCAATTTTTATATCAGGATTGTGGGCGCTTACTGGAGTAGCATCTTTGTTGATGCCAGCAGTATTTAAATATTTTTCTGAAGGAAAAACAACGCTTACTCCCACCTTAAAAACCTCTTATGTATTAACGTACGGACTCGGAATAATTTTTTTACTCTTTGGTGCATTTAATTATTTTACACACATAGGTCTTATTGTTAATACAATGAAGTAGAAATAAAAATTAGAAAATTATGAAAAAAACATATCCTATCAATTTTTCCCATATAGGTCTCACAGTACCCGATCTTGAAAAAGCCATTCAATTTTATACCCAAGTAATGGGATGGTACCACATATCTGGACCTATTAAAGTTTCCGAAGAAAAAGAAAATAATCTTTCAAGAATAAGCAAATTGGTCTATGGAAAAGGATGGAAGTCTTTTAGCTTCGCACACCTTTCAAGTGCCGATGGAATGGGGTTTGAAGTATTTGAATTTGAGCTAAATAAAGAATCTACTTCAACCGATAATCCCTTTAAAACGGGTATCTCCCATTTCTGCGTGCAGCATCCCGAACCCGCTAAATTATTAGAACAAATTGTGGGTGGTGGCGGTAAAATAACGATGTCCCCACAAGTTATGTATCCTGACGAAAAACCATATATAATGGCCTTTGCCGAAGATCCATTTGGCAATAGTATAGAAATTTATTCCCACTCCTATGAATTACATAATATAGGCCCTAATGGACCCGTGCAATAAATATTATACCGGTTAAGATTGTTGTGAGCTTGAAGCGATTATTAAAGCACTTTATAACCCCAAATTAGCTAATATTAATAAACTTTAAAATTTTTATAATGTCAGAAACATCTTTAAATAAACAAATGAAACTTGCTGAAGGACTTTTGTTAAGGGCAGATCTTATGAAAAAAATTGAACACCTTCAAAATAGGATTAGGCCTGTTTTGATTGTGAGCGATGATAAGAAACCACAAGAAGACCCAAATAAAATACTTGCACAACTTAGAAAAGCGATACAAGATTTAGAGTCAATCATCATAAGAATAAATAAAACTAATAACGAAACTCTTGTTGAAGGGGAAGGTTCTCTTATGGAAGCCCTTGCCAAAAGGGACTCGTTAAAAATGCTTTCTGAAAAACTAAGAAACATCAGGTTTGCGGCACAAGTAAATAATAGCGGTGAAGCCAACCTGAAAACCACCATTGATATTAAAAAGTTACAAACTGAAATGGATCAAACAGGAAGGGCATTTAGAGAACTGGATAGTAAGATTCAAGAAATTAATTGGCTCACAGAATTAAAGGATTAAAATTAAGCCGAAAGGCGGAATGGTCGGGGCGAGTACCAGCCCCTTTTTATCGGTATTGGTTTTCGGGGTAAATTGAAAACGCTACCAACACGAAGCCGCTTGGGTTGCGGCAAAATTTACAGTTTAGGACCTATTACTGCTTATCTATTACAATTGTAAAGCGTAAAATTTACTACCAGGTACTGACCGATCATTTTCTTCTATCAATCTGAAAAAATAAGTAAAAATAACTTAGAATAAAGTTCAGACGGAACTTATAAATATCATTGTTACTGCTAAAGTATCCTTAATGGACTAGGAAAGTGGCTTTAATTTCCTTAATATAAATAGAAATACAAAAAATTATGAAAAAGTACAAAATTGCAGTTGTCGTAGGAAGTCTACGCAAAGAATCCTTTAACCTCAAAACAGCTAAGGCGATGATGGCAATGGCGCCAGATTCATTAGAACTTGAGCTTATGGATATTTCGGGCTTACCAATGTTCAATGAAGATCTAGAAGCAAATCCACCAAAAGAATGGGCTGATTTACGAAAAGAAATTAAAGGAGCAGATGGTCTTTTATTCTTTACACCAGAATATAACCGCTCCGTACCCGGGGTTTTAAAAAATGCGATTGATGTAGGCTCCCGCCCTTATGGAGAAAATTCGTGGAACGGAAAACCAGCGGCTGTTGTGAGTGTTTCAATTGGTGCTATCAGCGGATTTGGGGCTAATCATCACTTACGCCAATCATTGGTTTTTGTGAACGTACCTACTATGGCACAACCTGAAGCTTACATTGGAGGCGCTGCAGACCTTTTTGATGATAACGGAAAGCTTATCAATGATTCTACCAAAGGCTTCCTTAAAGACTATATGGCAGCCTTTGAAAAATGGATTCATACAAATGCAAAGTAATTACAGTTTTATAAATATTCCTGTGGAAGCTTTTTCACGGGATTATTTTACACCTATTACAAATTCTAAATTTTATAAAAATGAAAAATTCAGCAAAAAATGTAGTAGAAAATATGTTTGCTGCATTTAGTAGTGGCAATGTAGATAAATTTGTAGAAACAGTTTCCGACGATACTGTATGGATTTACCACGGTACGCAAATTATACCTGCTGGAGTTTTTAAAAAAAAGGAAGGGGTACGAGCTTTTTACACTGATATTCTCAAGAAAACAGAAATCATCAACTTTGAACCACAACAATATATCGTTGAAGACAATATGGTTGTTGTGTTGGGCAAAGAACATCAAAAAGTAAAACGATCAGGAAGGGAACTAAAACAAAAATGGGTTCAAATATATACCGTTGAAAATAATTTGATTACAAAAATGGAGGAGTTTGCAACTTCAGAAGAAGTAAAATAAGGTTATAACCTTGTTCTGCATTGCATAGCTTCTCAGTTAATATTAAAACTAAAAGATGAATACCGAAACATCAAATAATAATCCGCTTTTATGCGACATAGAAACCGGAATGTGTGAAACAACCGATGAAAATACAGATACTGCATCTCAAAGCAATATGCAAGCAACCAAAAAATCTGTCAAACTCATTTATTACACAGACCCTATTTGCTCATCCTGTTGGGGCATTGAGCCACAATTGCGTAAACTTAAATTGGAATATGGCAATGCTATTGAAATAGAGTATAGAATGGGCGGCTTGTTGCCCGACTGGAGTTACAACAGCGGTGGCATTGGAAAACCTTCAGACGTGGCACATCATTGGGACGAGGTGAGTGAACATTATGATATGCCCATTGACGGAGACTTATGGCTGGAAGACCCGTTAGACTCCTCTTATCCGCCATCTATTGCATTTAAAGCAGCACAAATACAAGATGAAGAAAAAGCGCATTTGTTTATGCGGGAAATTCGTGAAATGGTTTTTCTGAAAAAGAAGAATATCGCTAAATGGGAACACTTAGAAGTTGCAGCTAAAAAAGTAGGGTTAGATACGGAACAGTTCAAAACCGACTTTGAAAGTAAAGCAAAAGGACTGTTTGAAGAAGACTTAAAATTAGGAAGAGAATTGGGCGTGAGGGGATTCCCAACCATTTTCTTTATGGATGATGTAGGTAATAAAGAAATAGTGTATGGCACCAAACCTTATGCATTTTACGAAATGGCCATTCTAAAATTGAATCCGAATGCTACTAAAAGTGAATACAGCAAAGACTGGAAAACCCTCTTTTCAAAATACAATTCACTTACAGCAAAAGAATTTTCTGAACTCTCTGGAAACCCAAGAAACGAAAGTGAGAAAATACTTAATGAACTTTCAGATAAAAAGATTTTAGAGAAATTAACCACCAAAAATGGTTCAATGTGGACTATTAAAAATAATAATCAATAACCCTCAAATCAATTTAAAACAAAAAACAATGAAAAAGACAATTCTAACAATCACAATGTTAACAGCATTATTTTTAACCTCTTGCAAAGACAATGTAACTAAAGACCATGCTGACAATACGACTACTGAAACAGTTGAAAATACTTCAGATAATATAGTTACAAATACCCTAACCGATAAAGACGGCAGAAAACTAGAAATGAAGTTTAACAACACAAAAGGAATTGCCACCGTAAATTTTAACGGAAAAACCATTGAATTAAATCAAGAAAGAGCTGGTTCTGGAATTTGGTATAAAAATGACACTTACGAACTTCGAGGAAAAGGAAACGATATTACACTTACAAAAGATGGAAATATAGTTTTTGAACACGAAGATGACGTTGTAAAAACCGAAGCAAAAAATGATAAGGGCGATGTTTTAACGATGACCTTCAATAACACCGAAGGAACCGTAAAAGCTTACTTTAACGGTGGTGAACAAATAGATTTAACACAGAAAAAAGCAGCTTCGGGGATTTGGTACGATAATGATACTTATGAATTAAGAGGAAAAGGCGATAGTTATACGTTGACGAAAGACGGAAAAACCGTGTTTGAAAATTAAAAGACCACTATAATTCCGAATAAGAAAGGCTTTTTTATTTAATGAAATAACAATTAAATACGTGTACTACAATAACAACACTCAGATTTATCTTGACGGAACATTTGTAAAAGCAAATGAATCGACAATAGATACATAGCGACGGGTATTTAGCAGAATGGCCAGGTGCTACGTCTTTTTTGAAAATGAATGGGTTTTATACACCCCACAATTGGTGAATATTCTTTCAGAAATCATTTTCGCTACAAAATAAAAAAGCGGAAAGGGTAAAGCCTTTCCGCTTATTTTATTTAAAATTTTGAAGAATTATTCTTCTCGATTACTGTATAAGTCTAGATACTCCATCGCTTCTTGCTGCAGTTCTTCAGCATCAGAATCCTTCAGGTTATATTCTTTTTCTCTTTTTGAGTTGTTCACCTCTTTAATAGGCTCACCGTTATAGAAATAGTATATTTTATCTGCTTTCTTTTCATTATCTGCTTCTTCAGATCCGTCGTCTTCTATCACGGCAAGCATTAAAGAACCATTATCAAAATAAAACTCTTCGGTTCGTTTTGAAATATCCTCGTACGGATACGTTTTAACGCGTACTACTTGACCATCTTTGGTGTAAAAGTGGATTTTTTTCCATTTTTGTTTAGTCTTTTCCCGAAGGTTTTCGGTACTCATTTCAACAGGATCTCCAAGGTTAGATTCAATCATTTCTTGTTTATTGTCAATTTCAGTAGCCAAAGAGTCTGTATTAATATTCATTTCCATTTCTTCTTCAACCATTTCAACTTCTTGGTTTTCCATGGTTTGGTCGGCGTCTTTTTCGTTTTTTTTGTCCTTACAGCTATTAAGTACCAAAAGCATACAAATTGCTGGTAAAATAAAAAGTCGTTTCATAATGTTTTTTTTTTGCTAAATTTCTCTCTATCTTTCTGAATACGAAAGGTTAACTAAAGATACGATATTTTTTTAGTTGCTAATTACCGTATAATTTTACTGAAGCACTATTAAGCAAGGCATAAAAAAGGTATGTTTTATTAAATAAAACCTAAAAATGAAAAATCGGCTCCCTTTTCTTTTCAATAATGGAATTAATCTATATATTGGGCTCTAACTAAGAAAAAACTATGGAAGATAAAATAAAATACGAGATGGAATTTCCTATACAGGTTTCTCCATCATTGCTGTACCAATATATTTCTACACCCTCAGGTATGAGTGAGTGGTATGCTGATAACGTAAATTCACGAGGTGAATATTTTACCTTTATGTGGGAAGGGAGCGAAGAAAAGGCAAAACTACTTGGAAAGAAGAGTGGTGAACGTATTAAGTTCCGTTGGTTAGATGATGAGGATACCGATTACTTTTTTGAACTTCGCATTCAAGTAGACGAAATAACCAAGGATGTTTCTTTAATGATTACCGATTATGCTGAAGATGATGAAATAGATGAAGGGAAAATGTTATGGGAAAACATGGTTTCAAATTTAAAACAGATATTAGGCTCTAAGTAAAAATTCCGTCTAATTTATAATATCTTTGCGCCGCACTATTTTGAAATCCTCAAAATAAAAGCGGCTTTTTTTATGAATAATTTTAACGGAACACTACAAGAAATAAATACAACAATTTTACCCGATAATCGCGGTTTAAACTATGGCGATGCCGTGTTTGAAACCCTTCGAGTCTCAGGTGGTAAAATATACTTTTGGGAAGATCACTACTTTCGATTAATGGCTTCCATGCGTATTTTGCGGATGGAAATCCCCATGAGTTTCACCCCGGAATACTTAGAAGAGCAGGTATTACAAACCATAGCTTCTTCAGAAAATAAAAATGGCGCTTTTAGGGCTAAGATTTTAGTTTGGCGGAAAACGGGAGGGAAGTATTCCCCAGATACAAATGATGTGGAGTTTTTAATCACTTCTGAAGAACTTGAAAATCCATTTTATACCATGGATGATTCTTTTTATGAAATTGAACTGTTTAAAGACCATTATATAAATTCTGGAATGCTTTCTACCTTAAAAACCACCAATAAAGTATTGAATGTTTTAGGAAGCGTTTATGCTCAAGAAAACGATTATGCCAATTGTTTGTTGTTAAATGAAAAGAAACAAGTGGTGGAAGCCTTGAATGGAAATATTTTTCTAGTGAAAGGGTATAAAATAAAAACGCCACCTATAACAGATGGGTGTTTAAACGGTATTCTTAGAAAACAGATTATTAAAATTTTAGGGCAAATGCCTGATTATATTCTTGAAGAAACATCTGTTTCTCCGTTTGAACTGCAAAAAGCTGATGAAATTTTTATTACCAATGTAATTACAGGGATTCAGCCCGTTTCAAAATATCGTAAAAAAGAATATGATCGTGAAGTGGCCAAAGAATTGTTGGCAAAATTAAATGTAAAAGCGCGGTTAGGTTAATTATAAGCAGGATTCTCCGGTGAATTAGACCAAATAAGATAATCGCCACCAAATTCAATCATTTTTTCTTTCCAGAAATTAGTATAAGGTTTTCCAATTATTTCATTTTTATAGTTATTGGGTACCACAACCCAGCTATTCAATTGCAGTTCTTGATTTAACTGTGTACTTTCCCAACCTGAATATCCTAAAAAGAAGCGTATTTGTGATTCGTCAATTTTATTTTGGAGCAATAACCCCATAACCGAATTAAAATCACCGCCCCAATAAATGCCGCTTGCTATTTCAATACTTTCCGGAATTAACTCTGGTATTCTATGAATAAAATATAAATTGTCTTGCTCAACTGGTCCGCCATTATAAACCGGAAGTGTGGAGTCTATTTCTGAGATAAAATCTTTTAATGTGTACTCTAAAGGTTTGTTTAAGATAAAACCAACGGATCCTTCTTCATTGTGTTCAGCTAATAAAACCACAGATCTATTGAAAGAAACATCACCTATAATAGAAGGTTCTGCAACTAACAATAATCCTTTAGCTGGTTTTAATGTGGTCATTTATTTGGTTTTATAAAACTAAATCTAAACATTAATTTTTGAATATCCAACACTTAAGACGATTGTTGTATAAAATAAGGCTATAAAAAACCCCGCCAAAAGGCAGGGTGTGTTTTAAAGTAGGCAATTTCTTGCTTAGTTTACAGCACTCTGTAAATCTGATCCTGCTTTA
>OJBP01000724.1_pt1 | contig 14297 bp, 22 predicted proteins | sample 1590691 | NCBI WGS metagenome assembly OJBP01 (sample SAMN05416848, study PRJEB24817) | seawater metagenome | isolation source: Sea water | place: Canada:Atlantic | collected 2013-07 | reverse complement strand
CTCTTCGTCGGCAGCGTCAGATGTGTATAAGAGACAGAGATAAAATAACTGATCCTTTTGGTGCAGAGCTTATTACACCAGCGAGAACGCATCGCAAAATGCCGAGAGTTCAAATATCGCAACGTTTGTTTAAGTCGTACACCATTCCTATTCGCGTTGCAATTTTAGCGCACGAAGGCTGTCATTGGTTCTTAAATACACGCAGTCAAACTACCGCAGATTTATGCGGAATGAAACAATACCTCGATTATGGTTTCCCAACCATTGAGGCGGTGTATGCAGTAACAAAAGTGTTCGGGAAAAACCCAGAAATGGTTGGTGCATCCCAAATTGAGCGTACCAAAGATGTTATCAATTTTATAGAAAATTATAGAGCCAATGAGTAGAGCAACATATACTTGGTTAGACAAGCAGGCAAGTTTAAAACGTTTCTACGCGCAACTTCAAAAAGAGAATGATGTTGTACAAGTAACGGTTACAAACCATACTAAGGACATAAGAAAAGTATGTCTTTGGGGTGCAATTGCTTGCACACCGCTTACTGATCCTATGTTTATAAATGAAGAAGGCACAAAAAGTGTAGTCGTAGATAAGCAACCACAAGAGCTGGTCTATAATCTTGTTACAGACTTATTTTACGTAGTGAATCAATTAGGAGATTCTGTCTCGGTGGTTAACCCTTCAGGAGAACTTGTTACGACTATTGACTTATCACAAGGTACTTCTCAAGCTGGAAGTGGTTATGGAGTTGGAGAAAGAAGAGCTTCTAATTCAACAATTTTTAGCGTTCCAGGCAGTGTTAGTCCAGTTGCTTTAGCTGTAAATACATCTACTAATAGTGTTGAATACGGAGTAGTTGCGATAGCTTGCTCAGTCTCAAATGAAGTCGTTTTTATAAATCAAGACTTTACAATTTTACGAAGAGAATCTGTTGGGAATCGTCCAGTAGATATCGTTTATAATCCAGTGGATCAATGTTATTATACAGCAAATTTAGTTTCGGGAACAATCTCTAAAATTTGCATCAATCGTAGAGTAAATAATTTGCCTTTAGTACCTGGAGCCAGAACACTTGGAGTTGATACAGATTCAGGTGATTTATACATTCACAATATTGTGGATGGCGCCATCAATGTGTATGATCTTCAAGGCAATCAAAAAGGAAGCGTAGGTTCTGTAGTGGCAGATATTGTTTCGTTTCAGTTCCATCCAGTGACCAAGAATATGTATATGGTACTGAATAACTCAAATTCTGTTTCGGTTTTAGACACCGTAAGATTTGGAGCCATCACTAAATTAAGCGTAGGTAAAGATCCTGTAGCTATTGCTTATAATCCGCATAATGGATTAATGTACGTGGGGAATCGAGGCGATCAAACGTTTTGTAGAATTAGTCCAAAGCATCAAATAATAGATACAATTAAAACTGAAAGTTTTGGACTTGGGTTAGCTATTAGTTCTAAGGAAGAAATTATAGGCGTGAGCAACTCTGCAGATGATACGGTTAGCATTTCGGGATTACAATCTGGTCCTACCGTAACAGTAAACGAAGAATATTATGAAGACCGTGAAGACTTCCAGCATAATCCTGCGATGGTTGGTCACGTCAAGCTGGTCGCTTCTGGAGAAGACAGAATCAATGCACTACAGATTACTGAAAAGTCCGTCACTGGTACCGAAATCTGTAAAACCATCTCGTTGAGTAATAGTCAGAGTCCTCAAAACTTTGCAAATGTTTCAGAAGTATTTGACTTTGATGGAAACTTAATAAATGGACACGTGACCTGGTGTTTTAAAATCAATCCGTTACAACAAGTCAGCTTTTTAATTTATTACAATCAAATAGAGATGTATAATCTACTTCCCGAAAAATCAAGAATATCTACTGGTGTCCAAATGAGTAAAGGCATTCCAGTATCGTGGCTCGATAACCCTAAAGACGATCCACCTAATGAGTCAACTTATTAATATAGCCTTAAGCCAATACGGTGTAACCGAAATTGTAGGCTATCAACATAATCCCATTGTTCTCAACTACTTCAAGGAAATAGGTCATACTTGGGTTTCTACAGATGAAACTGCTTGGTGTTCTGCCTTTATCAATTGGGTAGCGCTCAAGGCGAAAGTGCAAAGAAGTAATAAACTTACTGCGCGCTCTTGGTTGCAAGTTGGTACTGATATCAAAGAACCCAAACTCAACGATGTGGTCGTCTTCTGGCGCAGTAAAAAAGCCAGTTGGAAAGGTCACGTAGGTCTTTTTATCAGCTATTCTGAAGATAAAAAGTACATCTATGTCTTGGGTGGTAATCAGAGCAATCAAGTCAACATCAAGAAATATCCTGTCTATCGCTTATTGGGCTTTAGACGCTTAACAGCTATAAACTCTTAAATCACAACAGATGCAAAAAGTAGATTATCTCATCATACAAAGTACAGACACCAGCGAAGCGAAAGACTTTGGTAAGGAAATTATTATCAATCAGCACACGCTACCAAAAGATAAAGGTGGTTTTGGTTGGAACCGTCCAGGCATCGATTACCTCGTGCTTCAGGATGGTGTGTTACAAACTATCATTAGCGAAGACAGCCCAACAACTACTGATTTATGGGGTATTTCTCACGGTCAAAACGGTATCACGGGAATTGCCAAACACATTGCCTATGTAGGTGGTAGAACACTCAAAGAGGCTTGGGATAAAGACACACGTACCGATGAACAAAAAGCGGCACTTGAAGCGATTGTAAAGTTCTATATACTGCGCTTTCCAGATATCATTATTGCAGGTTTTAATGAAATTCCTGCCAAAGCAGATGAAGATAGTCCAGGATTTGAGGTAGCAGAATGGCTCAGAGAATTAGACATTCCCGAGCATAATATTTACAAGAGAAAGTAGATGAAAACGATTTTGACATTAGGCGTTGGTTTTTGGTTGGGCAGGCAGCTGTATATCAATTATGATAAGCGAACCGCTTTAAGAAAAGAAGCACAACTCAAAGCTCGCCTTCAGCAATTTTTAGAACAAAACGATTTCAGTAAAACCGATAGCAAAAAACACAGTAATACCATTTTCAGGAGTAATTAATGGCGATACAAGTAAACATAGATAACCGCATTTTTTTAGTTCCAGAAGCAGACGATCCGTGTGACTTCTGGACAAGCTATTTCACGAAATTAAAAAGCGAATTAGGTCAAGAGAATGCAAAAATGATATGGCTCATTACTTGGAAATCTAATGGTGCAGCATCTTGTACTACGAGTCCCAACTTTAACAAATGGCTCAATCAAAACAACCTTGATGTTTCCAATATGGCAACCAGAACCATTGCCGATTTATCTGAAATCGGTGGTAATATTTTTGGCTTGGGGAAAAGTTTGACAAAGGTATTATCGATTGGAGTACCTGTATTACTTGCGGTCGTATTGGTTAGTGTTATTGTACTTCTTAAAAATTCAGCAAAGAATGCAGATGTGTCGGATTTAGCAATGCTCACACCTGCAGGTCGTGGCTTAAAACTGTTGGGCAAATGAATTTGACATACAAAATTATTGGCGCAAGTGTTGGATCACTTTTAATTGGGACTACTTATTTCTCAGTTAGAAAGCGTAGTCGAGATTTGAGAACGAGCAAATTACTATCTGCAATTCAAGCGCAAATTCAGCCTATATCTAGTGGGCTTACTTCTCAAAACGCTTTTGATATTCATTATCTCAACAAGGTATTACAAACAGTAAACCGTGAAGTTTTAGTACTTAAAACCAGTACTGCCTCTCGATATGCAGACCAAATTTATAAGTCTTGGGGAAGTTGGTATCAAGGTGGCGATGATGAAGAACAAGTCTACGGAGTCTTCCGCAAGATGAAGGATAAAGTTCAGGTCTCTCAAGTGGCAAAAGCGTATCAAGAAACCTATTCAAAAAACCTAATTGACACGCTCAAAGACCGCTTTGATAAGGAAGAAATAACCATAGTGCTCAACATTGTTAAGGCACTACCTAATTACAGAACAGCTTAATATGGAAATCTCAAAAACAGGATGGTGGATGATAGGTGGCGCAGGACTTGGCGTTATCGGGATAGGTGTTTTTGTTACGCTTTCGCGAAAGCGTACAAAGCAACAAGCACTGCAATCCACAACAATCACATCTATTGGAAACGGCGTGCAAGTCACTACTGGAAACGTAGGAACTACCAAACAAGAGCCGAACTGGAACAGTCCATTTGATCTGAACTACCTAACTGATGTTCAGAAATGGGTAGCGCCCAAAAGTATTCAAGTATTGGATGATGCTTCGGCTAAGAAACTGGCTAAAATCATTAGGGATGCGAAAGGCACTTTTAATGATGACGAAGAGGCTATCAAAGATGTTTTCGGTAAAAAGTTGCGTGATAAAACACAAATCGCCAGTCTTTCTAAAGCATTTTATCAGCTCTACAAAAAGGATATGTGGCAACACTTGAATAGCTTCTTAAGCCAAAGCGAAATGAAGGAATACGTCTCAAAATATGTGCAACGCCTTCCCAATTATCAATCATAAATCGAACCAATGAAACAGAAATCAACAGCAACAAATCCGTCATTTATGGCTAAGAACAAAGACCTTTTAGTGGTAGGTGGTGTAATCGTGGTACTCGCTGGAGCTGCTACCGCGTATTATTTTATGACCAAGAAAAAGGAGAAAAAAGAAGCTCAATTAGCGAGCGCTTCTTCATCAGGAATTACAACAGTTTCAAGTAGTTCATCCAGCTACCAAACGCCTCCTTTTATTCCGAGTTCTTCAACATCATCAAGTTCAAGTACAAAACCAATTATTACCAAAACAGGCTATCCATTAAAATACGGAAGCCGTCATCCTGATGTGAAAATATTGCAACGTTACCTTAAAATCTACAAAGAAGATTTAGGCAAAACGGGACCAAAACGTGATGGTGTGGATGGGCAATTTGGTCCTAAAACCTCGCGAGCGGCACAAAAGCGATTAAAGAAAACAGTATTCACTCAAGCCGATATCGCAGGAATGCGAAAAGCGCTGTCAAGTCTTGGAAAATAATGAGCGAACAAACGATGCAAAAAGGATTGCTTATCGCTGGTGGATTTTTGGGATTGGGATTGTTGGGCTATGTCCTCTTTAGAGATAAAGAAGAAACGGTTGAGGATGCCGAATTTACAATCGTCGAGGAATCTCAACCTGTAAAAGTCGAGAAACCTACTCCGCAGAAAAAAGAGGTTTCTGTGGTTGAAATGAAGCCTACTGTTCCTTTAGAAAAAGAAAAGAAAGCAATCGTCATCAAGCCCGAAGCACTGCCAGAACCCAATGATGATTTCCCTTTAAAATTAGGAAGCAAAGGAGAACGCGTCTACCAACTACGCGTCTATCTCTTAAAAAATCACGGTGCTGCAAAAGGCTTAATCACAGATGAATTTGATGCTATTACTGAAGAACGTGTTTTGAGGTTGTATAAAGTAAAAGAGGTTTCAGAACAGCTGTTTAATGAACGCAATATTGGCAACATAAAAAAGCAACACAAAGATGGCAGAAAAACGAAGCATTAAAGATTTAATAGACGGTCTGGTAGATAAAGACGGCATCAAGACGGAAGTTACCGTAACACTTACCAATCAAACATTAACCAAAATTGTGCTTGCTCTGTTGGCTTCTGGAGCAACCATAGTTGTCGTGGCTCATTTGACTAAGAATTTATTTCCAAATCATCAAATAGCGGCTCTGCAAGTAGATATTAAAAGCATAAAAGAAACCCTAAAAACACAATTAAAATGATAGAAATTTTATCACACATCTCCAATTATTTAAACAGCCTGGATTGGGCTTACATTTTCACATTCATCGTCATTGCTTATGGTCTCAACCATTACCGCTCAACTAACTTCTTTTATGAAGTTTTTAAGCTGAAAATAGCCACGCGTTATCGCGTTCTTATCATTGGCATTATTTACGGAGTCGCTTTGTATTTCATAAGAGGTTATCAGATCAAGATGATTGAATGTTTATTACAATCGTTTGCTTTTGCGCTGGTGTTTCATAAACTCCTATTAGAGAAATTTTTAAACAAACTATTTCAAACGAAACCCAAGGAGTAATGAAGTTTTGGAAACCTTTTTTATTAGTGCTTTGGATTGCAGGGATTCTTGTCTTGCTCATCTTTTACATCATTCCGCAAGAGGAAGCTTTGAACAATAACACTATTCAAAAACTTGAAAAGGAAAACGAGCTGTTAACGGTTAAAAACGTTAGCCTTGATGAAGAAATTAAAAAGCTTAAAAAACAAACTGATAGTTTAACTGGTAAAATAGTTTTAAGCCATAAAACAATAGAGAATTTACAAAATGCATTGGAAGAAAAAATTAACACTATTGATAGGATGTCTGCTCTGGACTTGTATGAGTATTTCTCAGGATTTACAGCCGATAGTACAAGACATAAAAAGTAAGAAATATTTCTGTTTTGACTTATCACAATCAAAGTATTTGGCAAAGCGATTAGAGTTCAGTCTTTATCAAGATAGCATTATTGATACGTTGCAATTACGCAATTATAGATGGCAGTATCTCACTCAAAAAAAGGATACCATCATTTTTAAATTGGAGCGTAAAGTTGAAAATCTTGTTGTCATTCAGGATAATGATGAATCTCAAATTCAAGAGCTGAACTTGACCATTAAGAGACAGCACAAACAAATAAAAAGAGGTAAGCTGGAGCGCTGGTTTTTTGGCGGTGGTTTACTCATATTAACCGGAATAATAATAGCACAATAATGAGTATAGTAGGATATCAAAGTAATGTGCCAAAAGCACAAGGTGGCGGATTAATAGCAAACACTCAGCGAGAGCTGAGTGTGCCATCAAATCAATTAAATGCAGATATGTTGCACTCTCCTGGGCGCAACATTTATGCAGTGATTAATGAAAATATCGTAATCGGCAAGGACATTCGTTTGCGTTCAAGGTCTGGAAGAAAGGAAATTGCAGGATGGCAATTAAGTCTACCTGCACCGATCAATAAAAACCAACAAGGCGAGCACACAGGAACATTGTTGAGTCGTCAAGGCAAACCATTTTATTATGCGATAGATGATGATGGCAGAGTGTTTATGTCTGGAAAGTTTAATAGTCCAGAAGATGAAGTGATTTTAAATGTCAATCCTTATGTGGCAGAGTTGCCATTAAAATTCAGATCCTTTCCAGATCGTCAAGCACCCATACCTGCTAAAAGAGCGGCATCTGCTAGGTAAAAACATAATAGCGCTTTTGCGAAAGCGTGAACCTAAATAAAATGGACTCAATTAAAATACTTGCAATTGTACTGGGCGCTACTGGGTTTTGGAAACTCATTGAAGTGCTATTGCAATATGGGACGCAAAGACGTCTTAAAAGCGCCGAAATACGCAATCTCAATGTTCAAGCGAATAGCCTTGTAGTGGAAAACTATAAGCTATGGTCTGAAAATATGGAAAAACGGTTGAAACAACTGGAAAGTAAGAATACGCTGATGAATAAAACGATTACCAAACAAAGGGATCGTATAACAGATCTTGAAAGATACATCGAGCAATTGGAAGCTGAAATTCAATTATATAACAAACAAAAAAACAATGAACGTGGACAAAGGAAATAACACATTGAACTATATTTTTGGGGCATTTATACTACTAAGCGCTGTAAAAATAAGTTCAGATTTATTCTTGAGATACAAGAAAAGTAAAGAAACAGCAAAAGGTTGTGGCTGTGGTAAAAAGTAACAATCAGCATATCTATGTTGGATTAGGCACCTTGTCCCTTTTGATGATAGGTGCTTTTGTTATTTACAGAAAATCAAAAACAAAGTCAATTAAAAATCGAGTGGTACAAATCAATCAACGACCTATCGATTTATCTGTTTTTGATAGTCCAGATCTTCCAGGTTCTGGTAATTGTATGGATAGGGAATTAATCTTTATGCTTCAGCAATTGGAAGCCAGAACAGGATATCCCATTTTTGAATGGATCAACTCTGGAGCTCGTAGCCCATCACACAACAAAAAAGTAGGCGGTGTTTCCAGTTCTTCTCATAAAATACCAACGTGTAAAGCTGTAGATATCAAAGCTCAATCTACGTTTATTCGAAATCACTTAGTCTCTGTAGCTCGTGATGTTGGATTTAAACGGATTGGTGTAGGTAGAACCTTTGTACATCTTGATACGGATGATATGAAGTCTCAATATGTAGCTTGGGGATATCCAAGTGGTACTCCTGCAGAGGTTAATCCTTTTGTTTAGGTTTTAAATTAATTACTTTACTTTGTCTTAAAAAAGTATTGTGACAAGAATTAGGACAAAGGAAATTGAGCAACTACAGATTGAACGCTTTATATCAAACGTGAAGCACGGTATCATATTTCAGACATTAGAAGCGTCTGAAACACAAGATTTTACTGCGGAGACGACTGATAAAATTATATCGATAGAACATACGAGATTCATTAACAATCAAAGTAAAATGATTGAAGTCTACCGGCAAAGTATTATCGATGCAGCGCGCCTGAAATTTGAGGATAAGTACGATGTGAAGTTGCAATGTATGTTCAGGTACTCTGATGCCGTGATGGACAAGCGACATTCTAAAAACCATTATATTGACTTGTTTTTCAATCTTGTAGAAACTATTTATTTAGCAAATAAGGGAAGAGATTTTAGAGTTAGTACTAAACATTGCAAGTTGGAAAATGAATTTGTAGATAGTATCAATGTGAGCTCAGATACTAGTTGGAGTAACTGGCAATCTGTAGGTGCATATCTGGTAAAGCCAATAGATTACAAAGATGTACAACGTGTAATAAATCACAAAGCCAGTCTAATTACCCAATACCCAAATAATATTGATGAAAAATGGCTTGTTATTATTGCTGGCTTAGGTCATCGATCATCAGGATACAGATTCGATTTACTAGATAAGTCATCAATTGATAAAAACGGTTTTGATCGTATTTATTTTTTTGATGATAGATCTGAAGATACTATTGAGATTGTTTAATTGGAATTAAAGACTAATGATACCATTTCTTTCAGATTATTATCCTCTTCGGTAATCCACTGGTTATTTTCTATTAATTTCTTTAAAATAGTTTTGTGCTTTGTATCTAAGTCTTTTATGTCAAGATTAGAATAATTTTCAGGATTATCCATATCTGCCCATAGGCTTTTATGTTCCGACTTTACGATACTTTTTGGACTTGCGGTTGGATATAACAACTTAATATTAGGGATAATTTTTTTTATCATATTAAAAATGAGTAAGCCATCATAATCCCAGTCTGCGGAGTAATAAATTGGTAAACCTCTGTTATCTGTGAATTTTAATTTATCAATATTTTTACCGCCAGCATACCATAATTCATACCCATATTTTTGTGGTAATGATGGCCTTTTTAAAAAGTCTAAATTTTCACAAAGTATTATTAGATTAGCTTTCTCGCATAGTAGCTTGTACATATATTGCTGATCTTTATCATCTGCAAGTTCTTCAATTTGAAGTATTTGTTTTATAGCATCTATGAGCGATTTCTTTCCGAGCAAATACTTTTCATTTTTAAAAAACATAGAAGATACATTTCTAACAGTATCTTCATTTTTGACAATTTGGTCTCGTATTGGCAATAGCTGACCGTTATCCATACGACGCTTCATATCCATTAGCTCAATAATATCTACCTCTTCAAATCTTGTTTGAGGTTTTAAGAGTTTATTATGTTCTAAAAAATCATAGTATTGATTAAACTTATCTAAATGCTCTTCTTCATACATCTCAAAAAATTCTTCATCATCAGAATAATAAATTTTATAACCTTCTTTTATCTCTTGAGTATCGTTTAGCAAATGTTGAAACAAAGAGTCCTTGATTAAAGTTTCTTTAATCTTTGTCTGTTTATCTCTATAAAGTTCATTTAGGGATTTTAGCGCGACCCAATTCATTGTTTATTTATATTTTTTAAGTAATCTGATAAATCTTCTCTGGATTCATTTGTTTTAAAATAGCTGCTTGGCATCGCATAATTAATATTAACGTCTTCATAGCCCTCTATTAAATGGTGTAAATACCAACCTTCATTTTCATTAGATCCGTAAGGTTCTGGTGTCATCGTTAGCATTTGATATCCAAACTCTTTTGCTATGTTAGGAAATGTGTTAAAGTTACCTTTATCCATATTTGAGACTTCTTCAAGTATTAAAAACTTTACACCTTTTCTATCTTCCTTTTGTACAATAGAAAGTCTGCCAATACCTAATAAAACAATCGCAGTATAGCTTTGTCCTGTGCTTCCTGTTTGGTCAACTCCATCTTTGTCAAGCAACCTGGTACTCAAATCAAAATACGTTTTCGGGTCTAATAGATCTGAAAATTTAATCTTTTCGTTGTAGGATGTTGCTTCTGTGAAAATCTTCTCAACAAAACTTTCTACTGAGTCTGAAAATTGCAATTCTCCTTCTGAATATGCAGCTTGTGTGGAAGATTGTAAATTTTTCATCCAATCTATTTTAAAAGTCTCATTAGGTGTGAAGTCGATCTTAAAGTTGTATTTATCACTAATAAGTCGCTCACTAAAGAAGTCGTTTAAATCTTCAACTATTTTTTCAAAGTCTTTATATTTTGTTTTTGTCAACTTAAATATTCGGAGCATCGCCTGAGTAATGGCCTGCATTACTTTAGTTCTGTTTTGATTGGATTTTTTAAGTGCTGGTGCCAGATTTTCTGTATGCTTAATTTTTGGACCTAAAAGAACTAATTCTAAAACTTCAAATGAATAGTTTTGATCATCCATCTGGTTTTTAACTTCTAAGTCTGGAATAGACTTTTTGTATTTTTTAATTTCTGCATCAAGCTTATCTACTTTTGTTTTTGTATCGTCCCAAGTCTTACATTGTTGATTGAAGGTGTATTTATTTACGTAAAATTTATTCAACAAATATTCTTTTTCTGTTTCCTGATGCGTTATTGAAAGCTCTTCTAAAACTTCTAAGTACTCTCTCTTACCAGTAAGTGAACTTATTAAATCGCTTAGATTTTTGTAGCGCTCAACATAATCATCTAAGTTTTGTTTATTCTGTTTGTACTCAGCTTCAATTGCGTTTTTCTTGTTCTCAAATAAAAAACTCTTTAGACTCTCATCTTTATCAGTTTCTAGAGTGTTTGCTTTTGAAAATGCCTGTAAAACTTTCGCGAAAGCGGTAAGATGTGTCTCTTGACTTAAATTAAGAGGAAGTATGTTTTTGTCAAAAAAGAACTGATATAGCTCATTACGTTCTGCTTTTCTGGTAAATACATCTAGGTATAGTTCTTTTTCGTCTCTTAGATGTTTAGTAAGTACATCGATAGAAGGTATGGAAGGTTTTGTCCCTTTTGTAATAAAATCATCTTGATATACGAGCTTTTGTTCAGGTATTAAGCTACTTCCAAGGCTCTGTCTTTCTTTTTTAGTTTTTTTTGAATCTTTTTCTGAATCAAAAGGTTCGTTAAGAATTCTAAATAATTTGATTTGACTAGCACTAGAGTTGGGTATGTTTACACCGAATGTGATATACATTTTATGCTCAACTTCTATGTTTAGAAAGAAATAAGCATTAGGCGTTTTATAAGGAATGGTATGAATTTGACGGTGTTCTTTTTTTACACTATCAGTTCCGAAATGTATTTTCTTGCGCTCGGCAATAAATAGAATTTGCAATAAATCTGCTAAAAGAGATTTACCTATACCGTTAGGACCAGTAAAATCTGTACGTGTATCGTGTATAAGATAATCTTGGTTGTAATGCTTTATAACTCCTACAGTAGATATGGAATGTATTAATGGTAGTTTATTCATTATCTGTTTCTGTAAGGTTATTTACAAACTCTTCAAAATTTGATATTTCGTACTCATACATCATCTGAAAGCGATGTATAGATTCTTTTATAACAAAAGAAAAATCGTTTTCTCCCTTTTGAGTTAGTTGATCTACCCAACCTAACTGTTCAAAATCTTGAATAACATTTTTAATATTTTTCGTTACATTGGCCCACTCCTTTGGTGTAAAATTATCTCTTGCTCCATTTTTAAAGAAAACAGATTTGTACAGGCTACTAAACTCGCTACCTAAAATTTTTGATTTGATATCTTTTAAAAAGGAAATTTCTTTTACATTTTCAAAGTACCTATCATAATACATTTGAAGCAGGGTAATTGCTGTGATTGTCTCAATAGCAGTTAAATCTCTATGTCTGGTATGATCTGAAAGTATTCCTTTAGACTCCTCGCTAAAGGTTAAGAAGAAATAAGTTACTCCTTCAAATGTTTTCTTATCTAAAACAAGACGATAGAAAACATCATAATATTTTTTGAACTCTATGTAGTATTTTGATAGAATTCTATGATGATAATGTTCATCATCCTGAATGTGCTTTCCTTTCAGTAGTTCGATGTTTAAATCTGCAAAATGTTTTTGAACATCTCTTAGCTTAAAAACATCTATAAAATTATAATTTAGCGTTTCTGCCATATGTTCATCTGCCATATTAAAATATTTTTGTCCTGATAGTCTTCAGGTATTTGTTGTAGTATCTTTATGTCATAGTCCTTATGTTTACTAGCATATTTTAGGACATCATATATTACTTTTAAAGCAACTCCCTCATCTTTGGTTTCATCTAACAATCTGTAGAACTCCTTAGTAATGTCAGTGTTCTTATATTTTGATAAATTGATTTTAAGTATATTGAGTTGACGTGCAATTTCCTCTTGCTTTAATAATAAACTATTAGCGCTCTGTGTCTGTTGTAATGCATAAACAGGATCTATTTCTTGAGTAAGGACGTAACTTTTTTTCTTTATAAAGTTGTTATACTTTTTAACGTTTAAGAATTTAAACGACTCTTCTGGAATATTTTTTAAATCAATATTTTTATAAAACTTAAGACCGTCTTTTCTATCATAAACAGATGCCTGAAGACTAGCTTCTAAAAATTTACGTAGATTTCTCTGGAATTGGGTTCTGGTTCTAAAATTCTCTTTAAAATTGGCTAACTGCTTATCAGCATAAATATATCTTTCGATAATCTGCTCTAATTTCTGCTCAATAATTTCAAAAAAAGTATACACTTCATTTTTGATTTTTAGAGCTATTTCATAATCGGCTTTAAGGTTTTCTAAGACTAGAGGCTCTTTTTCTATTTTAGTGTGTGAAACTTGTGAAATTTGACTTTCAAAATAATCGACAACAATTCTTATTTGTCCTTTTAAACTACTACTGAGTTGAAGGGTCTCTTTAATCTCTTCCGACCTAGCCATACTATCTCTAAATAGAGTAGTGAAAGCATCAAGATTTTCTAGAGCTAGACTATCTGTATTGGTAACAATAGTATTAAGTCTAATAATAGATTGATTAACCAGGTCTTTAAAGGCCTCTAGATGGTCTTCAATAACTGTTTTACTACTATTCTTAAAATTATGATCATACCAAGATTCAAATTCTAAAATCTCTTTAATTTCTTCAGCTTTGAAAAGCCCGTAATTTTGAAATGTTTTGCGAAGTGGAAAATGTTTGTGTTCATTAAACAACTTTTTCCCTACAAATTGAATAAACCTTACTGCGTGTGGTGTCAGTATATATTTATAAGGTTTATTAGGTGGATGTTCTATAAAAAAATGAAGTAAATTTTGTGTGAGTTTTTCAATTTGAGGTTTTGCTTCAGGGAAGAAATCTGATGCCTCACCAATGGCGCGTTCAAGATCAATCTCTTCAAACTCATTTTCTATATAATCAAGTTCAATTCTTTTATGAAGGATATATAGAAGTAATCCCTCTGATTTAGAGGGAACAAGTCTATCGTAAAAATCGTTTATATCTTGTAACTCGGTTTCTATACTACACTGGTATTAAGTTCGTCTCCTAAGATAAAACTAATTGAATTTTAAGTGTAGAATTTTCTAAAAAGAATTCAAAAAAACATTTTCAAAGATTTTTTAGTAGTGATTCTCTATAGAGTGTAAAAAATTAAATAGTTTATGTACTTCAATTTTGATTAAAACTTTTTACCATCATTTTATATAGTTCAGGATGTTTCTTTTTGAACAAATCTGGACGTTCAAAAAAATATTCTGAAGCTACTGCAAAAAACTCTGCTTGATTTGTAGCTCCATATTTTCGAATGTCAGATTGGTTATTATTAATGGCTTCCATTTCTTTATGGATTAAGTTCAACCACGGTATTGCATATTGGTGCTGTCTCTTATACACATCTCCGAGCCCACGAGACGGACTCCTATCTC
>OJBP01000718.1_pt1 | contig 14326 bp, 10 predicted proteins | sample 1590691 | NCBI WGS metagenome assembly OJBP01 (sample SAMN05416848, study PRJEB24817) | seawater metagenome | isolation source: Sea water | place: Canada:Atlantic | collected 2013-07 | reverse complement strand
CTACACTATCCTCTTCGTCGGCAGCGTCAGATGTGTATAAGAGACAGGGCCTATGGTGCCGGATTAGGAATTTGGTTATGTACCGCCTCAATCTCCTTTAAAATTTCTTTCGAAAGTGAAACATGGATGCTTTCAATGTTTTCCGAAAGTTGTTTAATTGAAGTGGCACCAATAATTGGAGCGGTTACAAATTTCTTCTGAAGGATAAATGCCAAGGCCATTTGCGCAAAACTTAAATTATGCTTTTTCGCTATTTCATAATATTTTTCGGTGGCTTCCAAAGCCTGTTTATTGCTATAGCGACTGTATTGTTTAAATTGATTGATGCGTGAATTTGCATCAGCCGTTCCATCTAAATATTTGCCCGTGAGCGTTCCAAAACCGAGCGGCGAATAGGGTAAATACCCAACATTTTCACGTTGAAGTATTTCACTTAAACCAATTTCATCTTTTCTATTCACCAAATTATAAGGATTTTGAACCGAAACCATTTTCAATTTTCCTTTCCGTGCTTCTTCCATACAGCGCATCACGCCAAAAGGGGTTTCGTTTGAAAGCCCGACGTGGCGAATTTTTCCTGCTTTCACCAATTCTTCCAAAGTATTTAAAACTTCTGCAAAATTATCGCTCCATGCTTCATTTTGTTTATGGGTATAATCGCGCTGTCCGAAATAATTCGTGTTTCGTTCCGGCCAGTGAAGTTGATATAAATCGATATATTCGGTTTGTAATCTTTTTAAACTTTTATGAATCGCATCTTCCAAAGATTTTTTACTGAAATCCAATGGTTGGCGAATATGATCCATCGAACGACTGGGCCCGGCAATTTTGGTAGCCAAAACCAAGTCCTCCCGATTTTTCTTTTTTGCAAGCCAATTACCAATATATGATTCGGTTCTTCCCTGCGTTTTTGGGTTTGCGGGAACGGGATACATTTCGGCACAATCAATAAAATTGATACCTTTTTCAATGGCGAAATCAAGCTGTTCGTGGGCTTCTGCTTCTGTATTCTGCTGACCCCAAGTCATAGTGCCAAGGCAGAGTTTGCTAATTTTTAGGTTTGTATTTGGGAATGTTGTGTGCTTCATTTTTAAAATTCAAGTTCTACCAAATGCGGGCAATGATCGCTGTGCATTGCATCGGGTAAAATTACTGCTCGTTTTAGGTTTTTCAACAATGGTTCTGAAACCAAATTGTAATCTATACGCCATCCTTTATTATTGTTTCGGGCGTTGGCACGGTAGCTCCACCAGGTGTAATTATTCGGTTCTTTGTTGAAATGGCGAAAACTATCAATAAAACCACTTTTCATAAAACCGTCCAGCCATTTCCTTTCCACAGGCAAAAAACCGGAAACATTTTTATTGCGAACAGGATCGTGAATGTCTATCGCTTCGTGACAAATGTTGTAATCACCACAAATCACTAAATTTGGTATTTCTTTTTTCAGGTTATCAATATATTTCTGGAAATCGTCCATATATGTAAACTTGTGTTCCAAACGAGCAATGTTTGTGCCGCTTGGCAAATACAGGCTCATCACCGAAACAGTATCAAAATCCACACGGATGTTTCTTCCTTCGGCGTCCATATATTCTATGCCGGTGCCATATTCCACGTGGTTCGGTTTTATTTTTGAAAAAATCGCCACCCCACTGTATCCTTTTTTTACAGCACTGTACCAATAATGATACGGATAGCCAGCTTCTTCGATTTCCTCGATTTCCACTTGGTCAAAATTGGCTTTTGTTTCCTGAAGGCATATAACATCTGGGTTTGCAGCTTTCAACCAATCAATAAAACCTTTGCGCATCGCGGCGCGAATTCCGTTTACGTTATATGAAATGATTTTCATTGTAAGTAGCGTTTATTAAAGGCCACTAAGTTAATTAACATTGTATTTTTACACGGCCCACGCCCGTAAAGATTTTCATAATATATTCACAAAATATAATCGGCTACATTAAGTTATATTGGTAATGAAGTTATACCTGTCTGTTTTTCTCATTTTTATTGTGGCTGTTGGCTATGCGCAGGATATTTCTTCCAACTATAAAGAGAAAAAAGTAGCACTAAGGGATACAGTGGTTTTGGATAGCGCGGGCATCAATCCAAAGCGGTTTGCAATTCTCGATAAGGATGGAAATTCACCCGATCCTTTCAGTTATCGAATAGATTTTAAAAAGGGATTTATTGTTTTTTCTGAAGAATTGCAGCAACAAAACGATTCACTCACCATTCAATATTTGCAGTATCCGGAATTTTTAACGCGGGAATATTTCGCCCTCGATCCAAAAATTATTGTTGAGAATACCGGGCAAATAGACAAATTGTATTCGCTGGATGAAAGCACGAATAAAAATGTTTTCACGCCCTTTGATGGTTTAAATACTTCGGGAAGCATTTCGCGCGGCATTACTATTGGCAACAATCAAAATGCGGTGGTGAACAGCGAACTCGATCTTCAAATTACAGGAAAATTGAGCGAAAAGGTTTCCATTCGGGCCTCTATTCAGGATGCAAATATTCCAGCGCAGGAAGGCGGCTATTCGCAAAGTTTGAATGAATTTGACCAAATTTTCATCGAACTTTTTGGAGAAAATTGGAACATTCGCGCCGGCGATATAGATCTTCAAAACAGCAATAGTTATTTTGGAAGATTCACCAAAAAGGTACAGGGAATTTCACTCGGAGGAACCTTTAATAACGAAGATGGCTCAAAAATTTCGGCTTATGCTTCTGGAGCTTTGGTACGCGGTGTTTTTTCGAAAAGTGAATTTATTGGGCAGGAAGGAAACCAAGGTCCGTATAAATTGATTGGGCCAAATGGCGAACTTTACATTTTGGTGGTTTCGGGCAGCGAACGGGTTTACGTTAATGGGTTGCTTTTACAGCGCGGCGAAAACGAGGATTATGTAATAGATTACAACGCTGGAGAAATTAAATTCAATCCAACATACCCTATTACCAGTAATATGCGGATTTCGGTGGAGTATCAATATACCGATAGAAGTTACACCCGTTTCATTGGTTATGGGGGTGGAAATTATACCAGTGATAATTTGGACTTGGCCGTTTATGTTTATTCAGAAAATGATGCCAAAAACCAACCGTTGCAACAAAATCTTTCCGAAGAACAAGTGGCTATTTTACAGACAGCTGGTGATGATCGGGAACTAATGAACGCACCTTCCGCAGTACCTGATACTTATTCTGAAAATAAAATTCTTTATAAAAAGGAAATTATAAACGGCGAAGAAGTCTTCGTTTTTTCAAGCAATCCCGAGGATGAACTTTTTAGTGTACGGTTTTCTCTCGTGGGTCCCAATAATGGCAATTATGTAATAAGTGAAACCAATGCTATCAGTCGTATTTTTGAATACGTAGCTCCCGTTAATGGCGTGCCCCAAGGAAATTATGCACCGGTTATTCGGTTAAATGCGCCAATAAAATTGCAGGTTGGCGGCCTAAACGGAAGTTTTCACCCTTCAGAAAAAACGCGTATTGATTTTGAAGTGGCCGGAAGCCAGAACGACCTGAACCTTTTTAGTGATATTGATGACAACAACAACGATGGTTTTGCAGGTAGATTGGCTTTTAAACAACGGTTATTGACTACGTCAGATACATTGAAAATAGATGGTTTCGGCTCGTTGGATTTTGTTCAAAAAGATTTCAGGACCATTGAAAGGCTTTATAATATTGAATTTAATCGCGATTGGAACCTTATTAACCCTATAGGCAATCAGAGTTTTGTGATTTCAGGAGTTGAGGTGTCTCATCCAAAAATAGGCGGTGGGCGTTATGAATTTCAAAATTTGAATTATTCTGAAAATTTCAACGGGACTCGGCACGTAATCGCTTCAGAAATAAAGCTGAAAAAACTGAGGTTACAGACCTACGGCAGCTTTTTAAACAGCAAGGCAGATTCTATTTCTTCAAAATTTTTCAGATTGAATAATACAACAACCTATTCTTTAAAAAAGGCTTGGGTGGGTGGCAAAGTGGCTTTGGAAGATAATCAAATTAGAGATGTACAGCGCGATAGTATTTCGCCAATTAGTCAAAAATTTGCAGCTTTTGAGGCTTTTACCGGCATTGGCGATAGTACCAAAGTTTTTGTGGAAGCTGGTTACCAGTTTCGGGTGAATGATAGTGTTCGCAATAATGTGCTTCAAAAGGTGAATTCTTCAAATACGTATTATTTAAAATCGCGACTTATAAATACTGAAAACACCCAACTTTCCACCTTTGCGAATTACAGAACTTTAAAATACGAACCAAATCCAGATCCTGGCATTGACCCGAATGATTCGTTGCCAGTAACTATTGATAATCGAGAAACTGAGCGTTCGTTGAATTCTCGAATAATTTACAATCAAGCGCTTTTTGATGGTGGTATTCGATTAAATACCGCATTGGAGTCCAACAATGGAGTGATTCCGCAACAGGAATTTACATATGTTAAGACAGAGCCGGGGCAGGGTGTTTACACCTGGATTGACTACAACAACAATGGTATACAGGAACTGGAAGAATTTGAAGTGGCCCAGTTTCAGGACCAAGCAGAGTATATTAGGGTGTTGCTGCCCAATCAGGTTTTTTTGAAAATCAGACAGAACAAGTTTAGTCAAATTCTTACGTTAAATCCACAAAATTGGTCCAACAAAGAAGGCTTTAAAAAGATACTTTCACATTTTTATAATCAAACTTCCTATGTTTTAGACCGAAAAGTAAAACGAAAGAATGATGGGTTCAATATAAATCCTTTTGAAGATGGAGGCGATGACCAATTGGGGCTTACGCTGAATTTTAGAAATGCTTTGTTTTTCAACCGCGGAAAGCAGCATTTTACCACAAGCTATACTTTTATTTCTACTTCAGCAGATAATTTATTAGCCGTAGGATTGCAACGAAATAATTTGAAGAGTCACCAGCTTAATTTTAATCATAAATTCTGGGAAAGCTGGTTGTTGAATTTAAAAGGCGCAACGGGCAGCAACGAAAGCCTTTCAGAAAATTTTGCGAATAGAAATTACCGTCTCGATTCCTATGAATTCAATCCAAAAATTTCCTATTTGCTGAGCCAACAAACACGTTTTGATGTTTTTTATGAATTCGCCAACCAAGACAATCAATTGGGCGAGATGGAAAAGTTGAACCAGCAGACCTTAGGTTTTTCCTTCGCATACACCAATGCTGAAAAGATTTCAATAAATGGAGAATTCAATTATATAGACAACCAGTTTGAGGGCAGTCCTTTTTCGCCCGTGGCCTACCAAATGCTGGAAGGCTTACAGCCTGGAACCAATTTTACGTGGCGTTTGCTTTTTCAGAAACGGATAACTAAATATTTGGATGCCAATCTTTCCTATTTCGGGAGAAAAAGTGAGACCACAAAAACAGTACATACGGGTAGCATTCAGTTGCGGGCGTACTTTTAATTTTTGTATCTTCATACATCACTTAAAAAATCATAAAGAATGTTGACTAAGATTTCACTTTCGGTATTATTGCTAAGTTTTACAGTTTTATCTTGCGTTTCTTCACAAAACCAATCCCGAAACTTGGAAACCAATAGCGCGGCAGAAATAGAGGCTAAAAAAGCACTTGCGGCACAAATGATAGCCGATGGTTATTTGCCGGGCAGAATTTTGTACTCTGATTTGGCCGATGATTGTGAATACACTATACAACTAAAGGAAGGGGAAAAAGATTTCTATTATGTAGACCCCATTAATTTGAGTGAAAATTTTAGAAGAGACAATCAAACAGTGTGGGTGAAATTTAATGGTCTTCGTAGAATAAACCGTTGTGAAAAGGCCGCCCCGGTTGAAATTACCGAGATTAAACATCGGGATGAATAATTAATGAGCAAAAAAAAAGGAGGATAACCAAATATCCTCCTCCTTCAAAATATAGAATTAACCACTTAAAAAATTATTCGGAAAGCCAATGTTTGAATGAAATGGTTTCCTTCATCTTTTCTGAAATTTCTGAAATCTTGATACGTTCCTGTTCCATTGTATCCCGGTAGCGGATGGTTACGGTATCATCTTCAATAGTTTGATGGTCCACAGTGATGCAGAAAGGCGTACCTGCGGCATCCTGACGGCGGTAGCGTCTTCCCACCGCATCTTTTTCGTCATAGATTACGTTGTAATCCCATTGAAGATCGTCAATTATTTTTTGGGCAATTTCGGGCAGACCGTCCTTTTTCACCAAGGGTAAAACGGCAGCTTTTACGGGTGCCAAAATAGCCGGGAGTTTCAAAACGGTTCGCACGCTTCCATCCTCCAAAGTTTCATCTTGTAGCGAGTTGCTCAGTACGGCAAGGAACATTCTATCCAAACCAATAGAGGTTTCAACCACATACGGAACATAACTTTCATTTAATTCTGGATCAAAAAACTGTAATTTTTTTCCAGAGAATTTTTCGTGGGCTTTTAAGTCGAAATCGGTACGGGAATGAATTCCTTCCAATTCCTTAAAACCAAAAGGAAAGTTGAATTCAATATCTGCCGCGGCATTCGCGTAATGCGCCAATTTTTCGTGATCGTGGAAACGGTAGTTTTCTTCACCCATACCTAAAGAAAGGTGCCATTTTAAACGGGTTTCTTTCCAATACTCGTACCATTTCAGCTCTTCGCCTGGGCGAACGAAGAATTGCATTTCCATCTGCTCAAATTCACGCATACGGAAGATGAATTGGCGCGCAACTATTTCGTTTCTAAATGCTTTTCCCGTTTGGGCAATTCCGAAAGGAATTTTCATCCTTCCGCTTTTTTGCACATTTAAAAAGTTTACGAAAATACCTTGGGCAGTTTCTGGGCGAAGGTAAAGGTCCATCGCACTTTCTGCGGAAGCTCCTAGTTTAGTGCCAAACATAAGGTTGAATTGGCGTACTTCGGTCCAATTTTTTGAACCCGTTTCTGGATCAGCAATACCTAATTCTTCGATTAAAGCTTTTACGTCTGCTAAATCTTCCTTTTCAAGCGAGCGGGCCATTCGCTCCAAAACGGTACGCTGCTCTTCAAGATAGCGTACTACGCGAGGGTTTGTGGCTACAAATTGTTCCTCATCAAAACTATCTCCAAAACGCCCTTTTGCCTTTTCAATTTCCTTTTGTGCTTTTTGGTATAGCTTTTCGGCGTAATCTTCAATAAGGACATCGGCGCGATAACGTTTTTTGGAATCTTTGTTGTCTATCAAAGGATCGTTAAAAGCATCAACGTGGCCGGAAGCCTTCCATGTGGTGGGGTGCATCAATATAGCAGAATCTATGCCTACAATATTTTGGTGCATATACACCATGCTGCGCCACCAATATTCACGGATGTTTTTCTTTAATTCAACACCATTTTGGGCGTAATCGTACACAGCGCTAAGGCCATCGTAAATTTCACTTGAAGCGAAAATATAACCATACTCCTTTGCGTGGGAGACTACTTTTTTAAATTGATCGTCGTTGTTTGCCATAGCGCAAAAATAAAAAAACCGCTGTGATAAGTTCACAGCGGTTTCATTTATTTTAAAATTACCTACTCTTAATTTTAAAATATAATTATTTAAGCTCCATTGTAGTGGTGGCTATTTGGTTTGACCCATCAAAAAGATTGATGGTATAGCGTCCTTCCACAAGATCTGCTTCAGCTGAATTAACTAAGATACATACGTCCAATTCGTCATTCTCGTAAAATACATTTGTTGAACTGCTATAATTGATGTTTTTTTCCTCAAACTGTTTTACGGCGTCATCTCCCATCATTTTGTTGCGAGGATTTATTACTTGCACGTAAAGTGTACGGTCGCCTCTTTGGGCAATAGCGTTTGGCGCCAAAGTAAAGCACGCTCTTATTTTATCGGCGCGACTGGCACGTTTGGTATCCACAACTTTTCCGCTGTTCCTGATGATTACCGCTTCACCACGTAGATCGGTTGCTTTAACGATAGACCCTTTTTTAATGGTTTCGTTCATTGCCATGTTTTCCTGACTCACCGAATCTACCACCATACGTGTGTTTGAAAGTTCCATCGAAGTGCTATCGCGCTCCATTGCCAATTGCTTGTTGGCCGCAATCAAACTATCGGCACGTTTAAAGAGCATAGACCGTTCCTGTTTAAGTCTACCAACTTCGGCTTTGTATCTTTCAATCAAAGCAACGTTTGCTTTGGCATCTTTAACAGAATCCAAAAGAATGGTTATTCTTTCACGTGCGGCCAATAGATCTTTGTCTTTTAATTCATTGTCCTTTATTACTTCATCATAATTTGCAATAAGACCTTCAAGCTCTTGCTCAATATCTGCTTTTTGCATCTCAAGATTTGATACCGTATTTTTACTATCGTTGAACAACGTTACAGTATAAACGGCTAAGGCAATAAGTAATACTGAAAGTACACCAATCAGAATCTTGAATTTGCCACTATTGTTTTCATTTTCGGTACTCATAATTAATAAGTTAAGTTTAGGTAGTAAAAGTAGGCAGGTATTTCTTTAACAAACGTTTACAAAATGGTAAAAATTCTTAAAATATGTTAAATCTACTGTTTCCAAGGGTTTGTGTGGGTTGCAAGCAACAATTAATGAAGCAGGAAGAGGGGTTGTGTACGGAGTGTACCCATTCGCTTCCAATTGCTTCATTCCACAAAACCGAAAACAATATTTTAAAAGATAAATTTTACGGAAGATTTTTAGTGAAAAATGCTACGGCAGTTATTTATTTTCAGAAAAGAGGATTGACGCAGGAACTTTTGCACAATCTAAAATACCGCGGAAAGAAAGAGGTGAGCACTTTCTTTGGAAAATGGCTGGGGGCAGAACTAGCGGAAATGGATTCCTATAATAAAATCGATTTGGTTATCCCTGTTCCACTTCATAAACAAAAACTTAAAAAGCGTGGATATAATCAAGTGGAAGGTTTTGGAAAGGAAATAGCCAAAGCGCTGGATGTGCCCTATCGGGATGATGTGTTAATAAAAATTTCAAAATCGGGCTCACAAGTTTTCAAAACCCGAATACTGCGTTTTGAGGCCGAGGAGGTTTTTTCAATTCAAAATCTTGATGCAATAAAACATAAGCACGTTTTATTGGTTGACGATATAATAACCACGGGCGCCACACTGGAAAAGTGCGCGCTCCAACTGCTAAAAGGTGAAAAGGTAAGTATAAGCATCGCCACAATTGCAGTAGCCTAAAGTTATTTGTAAATTGTTGCTACATATTGTTTAATTTTGAACCCGCGCCGCAGCGCCACAAAATTTTAAAGAATACTAAGTGAAACACCGCCTGCTTTACATTCCCATAGCTTTTTTGATGATTTTGTCATTCGTTGACTGTGCAAAAAAAGGATCTCCATCGGGCGGGCCGCGGGATACCATTCCACCTGTAATAGTAAGAAGCAGTCCTGAAAATTACACTACAAATTTTACGGGAGCCGAAATTGAAATCCGTTTTGATGAATACATAAAGCTGAAAGAAGTAAACAAAGAGCTCATCATTTCGCCACCAATGAAATACGCCCCCGTTATTACGCCTTTAAGTACTTCAAAAACCCTAAGGATCAAAATAATCGATACCTTGAAACCAAACACCACGTATTCCTTCAACTTTGGGAATAGTATTGTGGACAATAACGAGGAGAACAAGTTTGATTACTTTAAATATATTTTTTCCACAGGAAGTTATATTGATAGCTTGAAGCTTTCGGGAAGGGTGAAAGATGCACAATTAATAGCGCCCGAAATTCCAACAACGGTAATGCTTTATGAAGTAAACGAGACTTTTACAGATTCAATTATTTATTCTGAAAAACCTACTTACATAACCGTTACCAAAGATAGCACGGGTGTTTTTGAATTGACCAATTTAAAGGAGGGAAAATACCTACTTTTGGCATTGAAGGAAAAGAACAACGATTATATTTTTCAGCCCCAAAACGATAAAATAGGTTTTGAAAGAGAAATTATTACCCTTCCCTCAGATTCAAGTTACACGCTGACGATTTTTAAGGAAACACCTGATTATAAATTTGTGCGCGCAAGCCAAATAGGTAAAAACCATATTGTTTTTGGATATGAAGGCCGTGCAGACAGTTTGAATATTGAAATGCTTTCTGAATTGCCAGAAGACTATACTTCCGCGATTTTTAAGGATGAAAAAAAAGACACATTGCATTATTGGTTTAAGCCTGCCATTAAAACAGATTCACTGATTTTTAAAGTAACTAACGGAAACTTTATCGATACTGCTACCGTACGTATGCGCGAGCTATTTAAGGATTCGTTGACCATTTCTGCGTTGAAAACAGGAACTGTGAAATTGATGGATACTTTTAAATTGCGTGCAAACACGCCGCTTTTAACTTTTGATGCCGAACAATTTCAAGTTATGGCGAAAGATTCCTCTTTTGTTGAAACTACAGTCAAACTAAATAAAAAGTACAATTGGGCCGAAGTATATTTTCCAAAGGCCGAAGACCAAACGTATTCAGTAAAACTATTGCCGGGTGCGCTAACTGATTTTTTTGAAAAAACAAACGACACCATTCAGTTTAATTTAAACACACGGTTGGAGTCAGATTACGGCACGTTGAACCTTACTTTGGTTAATGTTGAAGAATTTCCAATCATTGTACAAATCCTTGACAGTAAATATAATATTGTGGCAGAAGAGTATCTTACCGAAAGTAAATATGTTTTTTTTGGAGCACTTTCTCCAGATAAATATTTTGTAAGAATAATTTACGACGAAAATCAAAATCGTAATTGGGACACTGGAAATTTCCTGAACCGAATGGAACCCGAGCGCATTATTTATTATCCAACACAAATAGAAGTGCGGGCTAATTGGAGTTTGAACGAGACCTTTATTTTAAAATAAATTGATCGCGATCGTTTAAAAACTGAAAGTGTTTTCGATTGTTTTCAATGTGCTCTTTTTCCAAAACAATAGTTTCGGCAAACTCATTTTCAAAATTAGCTGTTGAAACCTGCTTTCCCAAAACATCGTAAACTGCAGAATGGCCAATGTATTCGTGATTATTTCCATCAAAACCCACACGATTTACACCGATGCAGTACGCCATATTTTCAATGGCTCGGGCACGCAATAATGTATCCCAGGCAGGGGTGCGAACTTTTGGCCAGTTGGCAACATAAATTAAAACATCGTAATCTTCCGTATTTCTCGCCCAAACTGGGAAACGCAAGTCGTAACAGATCAAAGGGCAGATTTTCCAGCCTTTGTAATTTACAATCAATCTTTCGGTTCCGGCTTTATAGGTTTCGTTTTCCTTTGCTAAAGTGAAGGTGTGTTTTTTGTCATATTTTTTAAAATTTCCATCGGGAAAAACGAAAAATAGACGGTTATAAAAATTTCCATTTTCAGAAATAATAACACTTCCCGTAATGGCGCAGTTATTTTTTTGAGCTTCGGAAACCATCCACTTAAAAGTTTCGCCATCATTTGGCTCAGCAAGTTTTTTGGCATTCATTGAAAACCCAGTAGTGAACATTTCGGGAAGCACAACCAAATCCGTTTCGCCTTCAATATTTTGAATTTTCTCAGAAAACATCGCGCGATTTGCTTCCGCATTTTCCCAGTGAAGTTCGCTTTGAATAATTGTTATTTTTAAATTTTTGCTCAAACCTTCTTTTTCTTTATTTTCTATTCTTTTTTCTCTTCAAGCAATTCAACCATCTCCCGGTTACCCTGCATTTTTGCGTGGTCTGCAGCCGTCAACCCTCTGTCATCTTTTATGGATTTGTCTGCACCTTTGTCCAAAAGCATCCACGCTATTCCTTTTCGTCCAAAAGTAGCGGCAAAAATTAAAGCCGTAGCACCGTTGAAATTTTTAATGTTGGGATTGGCACGGTGTTCCAACAAAAGTTTCGCAATATGGTCAAAACCTTTAAAGCAAACTCCCATCAAAGCGGTGTTGCCTGATGCGTCCTGCGCATCAATATTTTGCGGAAACTTTAAAATAATTTCTGAAATATCGTACAGCCCATAGTAAGTTGCAAGTAACAAAGGCGTGGAACCACGGGCATCTTTGACGGATGCCAGTTCAGGATTTTCTCCCAAAAGTTTTTCGACTTCAGATAAATCTTCCTGGCGTATGGCGTTAAAAAGTTGTTCCTTCATTTGTTATAAAAGTAAAAAAACAGAGTCACATATTTTGCAACTCTGTTCATTTATAAAATAATTTACATTTTGATTAGTTTAAATCAAAACGATCCAAATTCATCACTTTGCTCCAAGCTGCAACAAAATCGTTCACAAATTTTTCTTTGGAATCTTCACAGGCATAAACTTCTGCAATTGCGCGAAGTTCGCTGTTGGAACCAAAAATTAAATCTGCCCGAGTTCCGGTCCATTTAAAAGTATCCGAGGCTCTGTGGCGCCCTTCAAAAATACGGTCATCATCACCGACGGCTTTCCAAGTTGTTCCCAAATCAAGAAGATTTACGAAGAAATCATTGGTCAATGTTTCAGGTTTATCGGTAAAAACACCGTGGCTGGAACCATCCCAATTTGTATCCAAAACGCGCATTCCGCCCACAAGAACTGTCATTTCTGGAACAGTGAGCGTTAATAATTGTGATTTATCAACCAACAATTCTTCAAAAGAAGCGTGCTGGTTGTTTTTCAAATAATTTCTAAAACCATCTGCAGCCGGTTCCAAGTGTTTGAAGGAATCAACATCTGTCTGTTCTTGTGAAGCGTCACCTCTTCCAGGAGTGAAAGGTACTGTTACATTATGTCCTGCATCTTTGGCTGCTTTTTCAATTGCTGCGCTTCCGCCCAAAACAATCAAATCTGCCATTGAAACTTTTTTGTCGCCACTTTGGTTATTGTTGAAATCTTTTTGAATACTTTCGAGCTTATCTAAAACTTTTGAAAGTTGTTTTGGATTATTCACTTCCCAATTTTTTTGTGGTTCCAAACGAATTCGGGCGCCATTTGCACCCCCGCGCATATCGGAACCTCTGTAAGTTGAAGCAGAAGCCCACGCGGTTGAAACCAATTCAGAAATTGACAAACCTGTATCCAGTATTCTTCCTTTTAATGATGCAATATCCTTTTCGTCAATTAAAGTGTGATTAACCGCAGGAATAGGGTCTTGCCAAAGCAATTCTTCACTCGGAACTTCGGGACCCAAAAATCGAGAAAGAGGCCCCATGTCTCTGTGTAATAATTTATACCAAGCGCGCGCAAAGGCATCTTCGAATTCTTCGGGGTTGTCTCTAAAATGGTTTGAGATTTTTAAATAAGCGGGATCGGTTTTTAAAGCAATATCTGCCGTACTCATCATTAAATCCTGTGTTTTGGAAGTATCGTGCGCCATCGGAGCTTTACTTGCATTGGAAGCCGCAGTTGGTTTCCATTGATGCGCGCCTGCGGGACTTTTGGTTAATTCCCAATCGTAATCAAGCAATACTCTAAAATATTCATGATCCCATTTGTCTGGAGTGGGGGTCCAAGCACCTTCCAAACCACTGGTTATGGTATCATCTCCAAAACCTGATTTATAACTGCTTATCCAACCTTTGCTTTGGTGTTCAATCGCAGCACCAGCAGGTTCCGCAGCAACATACTTTTCGGCATCGCCTGCTCCGTGGGCTTTCCCAAAGGTATGCCCGCCAGCAATAAGTGCTACGGTTTCATAATCGTCCATCGCCATTCTTCCAAAAGTTTCACGAATATCGTGCGCAGAACCAAGTGGATCTGGCACTCCGTTTGGTCCTTCAGGATTCACGTAAATCAATCCCATATGTGCAGCTGCCAAAGGTTTTTCAAGATGCCCTTCTTCATAACGTTTGTCGTTACCCAACCAGGTTGTTTCTGAACCCCAATACACATCTTGTTCGGGTTCCCAAACATCTTCGCGTCCTGCGCCAAAACCGAAAGTTTTAAAGCCCATAGATTCCAAAGCAACATTCCCCGTTAAAAGCAATAAATCTGCCCAAGAAATTTTTTTACCGTATTTCTGCTTAATCGGCCAAAGTAGTAATCGGGCCTTATCTAAGTTCCCGTTATCCGGCCAACTGTTTAATGGTGCAAAACGTTGGTTTGCGGTATTTCCACCGCCACGACCGTCCGTAACTCGGTAGGTTCCCGCGCTATGCCAAGCCATTCTTATAAAAAGTCCGCCGTAATGGCCGTAATCTGCTGGCCACCACTCTTGCGAATCGGTCATTAAGTTTGTCAAATCCTTTTTAAGGGCATCGTAATCGAGCTTTCCAAATTCTTTTTTATAGTCAAAATCGTTACCCATAGGATCCGACTTTGAGCTTTGCTGGCGCAATACATTTAATCGTAGGC
>OJBP01000717.1_pt1 | contig 14430 bp, 13 predicted proteins | sample 1590691 | NCBI WGS metagenome assembly OJBP01 (sample SAMN05416848, study PRJEB24817) | seawater metagenome | isolation source: Sea water | place: Canada:Atlantic | collected 2013-07 | reverse complement strand
CCTCTTCGTCGGCAGCGTCAGATGTGTATAAGAGACAGGATCTACCCACGACGCTGGGCGCCGACGTCCAGGTGCTGATCGCCAGCGAAGACTCCTATTACATGCAGGCGGTCGCCAGCCTGCGCGAGCATCTGGCGGCCCTGCACCCCGGTGTCGTGACCGAGGTCGACACCGACCTCAAAGCCGACTGGAAAGCCGAAGATCTGTTGGTCACCGTGGGCTCGGACGCCATGGTGAGGTTGCGCGCGGAACACCCTCAGCGGGTCGCGCTGCACCTGTTCATCACCAGCGACTCCTGGCTCCAGCAGCGCGCCGGGGATCCCGGCCTGGCCGAAAATCCGGCGTTGGTGTTCGACCAGCCACCACGACACCTGGTGGCCCTCACTCGGGCGCTGCTGCCCCGGGCCACAACCCTGGCGATCGTGCTGGGCCCGATTTCCGGCAAGCACCTGAATCAAGTGCATGGTGAAGCCGAAAAGGCCGGCTTCGAACCCCTGGTCGGTGCCCTGAGTGCGGATGCCAACCCGCTGGCGACATTGTCACCGCTGGTCGAGGCGACCGATGCCGCACTGGTGCTCCCGGACAGCGCCGACTTCAACAGCGCGGTCGCCCGCTGGCTGTTGCAGCTGAGCTTCCGGGCGCGCACCCCGGTGATCGCCTTTTCCCGCGCCTATGCGAATGCCGGAGCCCTGGCGTCGGTGTTCGTCACTCCGGAAGATATCGGTCGCGAAGCCGCCGGCATTCTGGACCGCTGGCTGAAAACCGGGGAATATCCGCGGGGTATGCAATATCCGGATGCTTACAGCATTGCCACCAATCCCGCGGTCGCCACGGCCCTGGATATCGAACTGCCGGACGACGAGGCGCTGCGGGCGCGGTTCGAGGCCGTCCTGGAGGCCCTGCCATGAGCCGCTCCGGCCGGAAGCTGCGCGGCAGCATACAACTGCGCCTATTGTTGATCGGCGCGCTGCCGCTGCTGCTGATCACGGTACTGTTCACCGCGCACGCCATCTACAGCCGCCAGGGCGACATCCTTCACCGGGTCGAAATCTTCGGCGAGCGCACCGCAGGCTATCTGGCCGACACCCTGGACTTCGCCTTCTTCGCCCGCGAACCCTCCATGCTCGCCGACATCGCGGCCGACATCCAGACCGTCCCGGGGGTCCAGGGCGTCACCTTCCTCGACCCCCGGCGCCGCATGCTGCACGTGAGTTCCGGATTCCCCGCGCTAGACCCCGGCTTCGATCTGAGCCACCCGCTGGGCATGGGATCGGTGCGGATGGGCAATGCACTGCTTCTGGAGCGGGAGGTTCGTCCGCGCGCCTGGGATGTGGAGGACTATCCCGGTGCCGTGCCCGCCGCCAGCCACTCCTCCGGCGAGCCGCTCGGCTGGGTCGTGGTGGCGCTGGACCTGACCGAGGCCCAACAGGCACAGCACACCATCATGGTCAGCAGTATCGGTATCGGCGCCAGCGTGCTGGGCACCGCCCTGCTGATGTCGCTGGTGCTGTCGCGAGTTGTGGTCACCCCGATCCACAGACTGACGGAGACCGTCACCCGTCTCCGGCAGGGTGATCTCCGCGCCCGGGCGCGGCCCTCCACCAGTAATGAGCTGGCCCAACTGGCTGAGGGCATCAATCACCTCGGCGAGTCGGTGGAGCGCAGCCAGCGCCACCTCGAACAGCAGGTCGAGCAGGCCACCAGTGATCTGCGCCGCACCCTGGATACCCTGCGCAGCAAGAACCGGGAATTGGAAATCGCCACCGAAAAAGCGGAGAGCGCCAACCGCGCCAAGAGCGACTTTCTGGCGCGCATGAGCCACGAACTGCGCACCCCCCTGACCTCCATCCAGGGCTTCGTGCGCCTGCTCGAAAACGCGCTGCCCGAAGCCGCCGACCGCAGCTACTGCCATATCATCGATCAGGCGGCCACCTCGCTGATGGCGTTGATCGACGACATCCTCGAATTCGCCCGCCTGCAAACCGACCCGCAACGCAACCCGCCGACGACCTTTGCGCTGCGTGATCCCCTGGAGGGCGCGGTGCGGCTGCTGGCCCCGGCCGCGCACGACAAGGGCGTTGAGATCTACCTGGACATCGAGCCCGACACGCCGGACACCGTCTTGGGCGACGCCCGGGCGTTGCGCCAGATCGTCAACAACCTGGTGGGCAATGCGGTGAAGTTCACCGCCAGCGGCCATGTCCTGGTGCACTGCATGCGGACCGCGGAGCAGCGCCTGGAAATCCGCGTCCGCGACACCGGTATCGGCATTGCCGCCAGCCAGCAGGAGCAGATCTTCGAGGCGTTCCAGCAGGCGGATTCCGGCATCGCCCGGCGCTTTGGCGGTACCGGCCTGGGTCTTGCCATCACCCAACATCACATCGAAATGCTGGGCGGTGCCCTCAGTTTGCACAGCCACCCCGGCGAGGGCAGCGAATTCCGCGTATCCCTGCCCTGCCGGTGGCGGGAAGACGTCGATGCCACGGCGGCGCTGTCGGGCACCGCACTGGTCTACGATACCCAGGACCTGGGTCGCCACTGCACGCTCCAGGTGCTGAGCCGCCTCTACACCGAGGTTCGCGGCCTGGGAAGCTTCGACGACCTGATCGACGTCCTCGCCAGCCAGCCGATCGCGGCCCTCAATGTCAACTGGTCGCTGGACGAGCCCCCGGCGCGCCAGATTGCGACCCTGCGCCACCTGATCGACGAACTGCGCTGCCCGATCACCGTGCAGATCCCCCTGAGTGCACTCCACGACACCATCCCCCGGACCTTGGTCCGCGGTCACTCCCATGTCCACTGGCTGGGCAAACCCGCTGGCCTCGAAGAGCTCAGAACCACCCTCTGCGGCGATGCGGGATCTCGGAATCAGCAAACCGCCGACCTCTCCGGAGTCCGGGTGCTGGTGGTCGAGGACAATGCCTTCAGCCGCATGCTGCTCGGCGCGCTGCTGGAGCGCACCGGTTGCGAGTACACCGAAGTGTCCGACGGCCAGACCGCCGCGGACATCTGCGGCCAGCGGCGCTTCGACGTGATCCTGATGGATCTCCATATGCCCGAGGTAGCAGGTGTCGAGGCCCTGGCGCTGATCCAGCGGCCCGGAGAGATCAACGCAGACACACCGGTGATCGTGCTGACCGCCGACCAGATGCTCGACGCCGGCCGCGCGCTGGGGTTGGTCCGCGTCGAGCAGATCCTGAGCAAGCCCTACGACGAACGCCGGCTGCTGGAAGTGCTCCTGACCCTGACCGGGCGCAGCGGACTACCGCCGGCCGGCTGGTTCGGCAGCAGTGCGAAACTGCCGCGAAACGTCTATTTCGACGAAATCGATCGCCTGCTCACCGCCGTCGAACAGAGCCTGTCGCAGCGCGACCTCGACGGAGCCCGCGGCGCCTGCCACCAGCTCGCCGGTATCGTCGCCGTGTTCAAACTGGGAGAACTGGAACAGCAGACCCGGCTGTTGCACTCCCTGGTGCGCGTCTCCGACTGGGAGCGAGCGGCGGCCATGGTGATCCGCATGCGCCTGGAGAGCCGCACCCAGCGCCAGCACAACAGTCTGGCGTCAGCCTGAAGCCGCCAGCCATTCGCTCAACCTTGCCGCCAGTTCCGCCACCCCCAGCCCCGAATGGGCGGAAAAGACCTCTACCGAGACCCAATCCATCCCCAGGCCGGCCAGTTCGCGGCGCACCGCGTGCCGGGTCGCCTGCGCCGGCCCGCGGTTCAGCTTGTCGGCCTTGGTGAGCAACACTTCGACGGGTACTCCGGATTCCGCGGCCCAGGCGAGCATATGGCGGTCGAAATCCTGCAACGGGTGGCGGATGTCCATGAGCAGCACCAGCCCGCGTAGCGAACGCCTGGCACGCAGATAGGCGGCCAGGTGCTGGTCCCATTCCTCCTTCTGTGCCTTGGGAACACGAGCGTATCCGTAACCCGGCAGGTCGACCAACCGCCGCTCCGGCGTCAACGCAAAGAAGTTCAGCAGCCGGGTGCGGCCGGGCGTCTTGCTGGTCCGGGCCAGCTTGCCCTGGCCGGTCAGGGCATTGAGTGCGCTCGACTTGCCGGCATTGGAGCGGCCGGCAAAGGCGACCTCGGCACCACTGTCGGGCGGGCAGTCGGCCAGGCTCGCGGCACTGCGCAGAAAACACACTGCGCGAAACCGGGCACGGGGGTCGGGTTCCGCTGACTTCGCCGGGAGGCCCGGGTTCGCCCCGTGTCCCACACTGGAATCGGCCATTACCCATCTCTCCGTGCGGCGCGTGGCGGCCGCCTGACCTGGAACAATTCGGCTGGGTACCGGCCGCAGCCTCACCCAAGAGCACGCGGGGATTGGTATATAATTCGGCCCGCCCGCGGTCGCGCGGACGTCCATTGTAGCCAAATCGAGCGAAGCTGAAGATGACCAGAAAAGTCCTGCTGTGCCTGTCCGCCCTGATCTCACTGGGCTTCGCGCAGACCCCCGCAGCCGCCGGCGACGCCTCCGCCGGAGAGGCCAAGGCCGCTGCCTGTGCGGCCTGCCACGGTCCCCAGGGTGCCAGCTCCGCGCCCAACTTTCCCAATCTCGCCGGGATCGGCGAGAAATATCTGCTCAAGCAGCTTCGCGACATTCAATCCGGACAGCGCCAGATCCCCGAGATGACCGGGCAACTGGACGCCATGTCGGACCAGGACCTGGCCGACCTCGCCGCCTACTACGCGCGCCAGCCGCGCCATTGGGCCGGTGCCAAGGAGGATCCGAATTCGCTCGCCCTGGGCGAGAAGATCTACCGCGGCGGAAACCATGAAACCGGTGTGGCCGCCTGCACCGGCTGCCACTCCCCGGTGGGTAATGGCAACGCCCCGGCCGGCTACCCGGCGCTGGGCGGTCAACACGCCGACTATATCGCCAAGCAGTTGCACGCCTTCCGCGACGGCGCCCACGACAAATCCTGGCCGGGTGCGCGCACCAATGACGACAATGCCGTGATGCGCGGCGTGGCCGCACGCATGAACGATCAGGAGATCGCCGCGGTCGCCAATTACATCGCCGGACTCAAATAAAGGAACTCTCGCCACCGGCGGCGGTCCACCGCCTGCGGCGGCGCACAGCGAACTCCGCCGCCCTTGCCGCGTACCTGGAGACTCAACGCCATGCCAACAGCCGCCCGCCTTTTCACCGCCCTCCTGGTGCTGGCCGCCGCGCTTCCAGCCACCGCCGCCGAGTATGTAGCCGGCAAGCACTACCAGGTGCTGGATACACCGGTGCGCACCGCAACCCCCGAGAAAATCGAGGTGGCGGAAGTGTTCTGGTACGGTTGCGGCCACTGCTTCACCTTCGAACCCCATCTCGAACAATGGGCAGCGGGACTCGGCGACGATGTGGTCCTGACCCGCAGCCCCGCGATCTGGCACCCGACCATGGAACTGCATGCCCGCGCCTATTACACCGCCAAGGCACTGGGGGTGCTCGACGAACTGCACCGAGCCCTGTTCGATGCCATGAATCTGGAAAAGAACCGGCTGGCAAGCGAAGACGCCATCGCCGAGATCTTTGCCGACCATGGGGTGGACGCGGACAGCTTCCACCAGACCTTCAACTCATTCGGTGTGAACAGTGCGGTACGTCAGGCCGACGCCCGACAGCGCAGCTACCAGATCTCCGGAACCCCAGAGATGATTGTGGACGGCAAATACCGGATCACTGCACGCATGGCGGGGGGCCACGAGGGCATGCTGACGGTCGCCGACCACCTGATCGCACTGGAGCGGGAGAAACGCGCCGCGGCAGGCGGTGACAGCGCAGCGCCGGAACAGTAGACTTTCCCGATTCCCGCCGGAATAGCTCAGCTCGGTAGAGCAGCGCATTCGTAATGCGTTGGTCGGAGGTTCGAATCCTCTTTCCGGCACCATTCCTGCCGCCGACAACGGCCCGGCACCTGTGCGCCGGCCACCGCAAAGCTGCGCGGAAAGGCCGCGCGCCGGGTTCAGCTGCGGGGCCGCTCCTGATACAGTTTCGCCGACCCATGTCCCTGGGAGACCCATCCCGTGGCCGCCCTGTCACGCCTGCTCCTGTCGATCCTGTGCCTGGCGCCGACGGCGCTGTACGCCGCGGAAAACAGCGCCGAAGTCCTGGTTCGGGCATTGGCGCGCGCCGCTCCGGCGCTCGATCGCGGCGTACTCGGCAAAGCGGTCGGCGCAATGAACTGCGCGGTCCGCGGCGGCCTGGAACCGGCACGGCGGCTTGCGGTGATCGATTTTTCGCTGCCATCGAGCAAGCAGCGGCTGTGGATCTTCGACCTGGAGCGCCGCCGCCTGCTGGTCGAGGACCATGTCGCGCACGGCCGCGGCTCCGGAGAAGAGCGGCCCACCCAGTTTTCCAATCGCTTGGGCAGCCGACAGTCCAGCCTCGGCCTGTTCCGCACCGCAGAGACCTACTACGGCAATTTCGGTTACTCCCTGCGGCTCGACGGTCTGGAGCCCGGAATCAACGATCTGGCGCGCAAACGCAAGATCGTGATCCACGCCGCCGAATACGTGGATCCGATCTGGATCCACCTCAAGGGCGGGATCGGCCGCAGCCACGGCTGTCCGGCGGTGCGCCCCAACATCATCAACCGGGTGGTCGAGAACCTGAAGGAAGGACAATTCCTGTTCTCCTACTACCCGGATCCGCGATGGCTGCACCAGTCGCTGTACCTGAATTGCGCCCCGGATCGGGTCGCCGCCGCCCTCGGCCCGCTACTCGGCAGCCACCAGGCTGCGCGTTGAAAAACGTCGCGAGTACGGCCGGATGCGAAGCGCACGGCGGGAAGCGACCGAGACCCATCGGCTAGACCGGCGAGGGAGCGGACAGCGGGCAGCGCACGGCGCCGCAGCCGCGCAGCGGGAAGGTTCAACCAGCCAGTAAGCCAACGCCACCGGCCGCGACCCGGAGCAACATCGAGCTCGCCGCGGACCGGCGGCGGCCAGGGAGTTTTCGACCTTGATCCAGCTTACCGACGTCAGCCTGCGCCGCGGCACGGCGCTGCTCCTGGAACATGCCGGCGCGACCCTGTTTCACGGCCACCGGATCGGACTGATCGGCGCCAATGGCAGCGGCAAGAGCTCCCTGCTGGCCCTCCTGCGCGGCGAGCTGAGCGCGGACACGGGCGAGGTGGCGATGCCGGCAGACTGGCGCATCGCCCACATGGAACAGGACCTGGGCGACCTCGACCGGCCCGCCCTGGAGCTGGTGCTGGATGGCGACCCCCGGTTCCGGGCGGCGCAGCGCGATGTGCAGCGCGCCGAGTCCCGGGGCGATGGCGCCGCCATCGCCCGCGCCCACGAGGACTATCGCCAGACGGACGGCTACAGCGCCGCGGCCCGTGCCGCCCGCCTGCTCTCCGGTCTGGGTTTCGGCGCCGCCGACCAGCAGCGGCCGGCCGTCGAATTCTCCGGGGGCTGGCGGGTACGCCTGGGGCTGGCGCGCGCCCTGATGTGCCCCTCGGACCTGCTGATGCTGGACGAACCCACCAACCACCTGGACCTGGAAACCGTGGTCTGGCTGGAGCACTGGCTGCGCGGCTATCGGGGCACCCTGTTGGTCATCTCTCACGACCGCGACTTTCTCGACGCCGTCATCGGCGAGGTGCTGCATATCGAAGGTCGCCGCCTGCACCATTATCGGGGCGGCTACAGCGACTTCGAGCGCCAGCGCGCGGCGCGCCTCGCCGAACAGCAGGCCGCTCATGAACAACAGCGGCAGACGATCGCCCGCATGGAACAGTTCATCGATCGGTTTCGCGCCAAGGCCACCAAGGCGCGGGCCGCACAAAGCCGGCTCAAGGCACTGGAGCGGATGCGCCTGGTCGCCCCGGTGCAGGCAGCCAATCCGTTTCGGTTCGAATTCCGCGAGCCGGAGCCGCCCGGCAATCCGCTGCTCACCCTGGACGACGCCGCACTGGGTTACGGAGACGACGCCGTGCTGGAAGCGGTTTCCTTACAGCTCGCCCCGGGGGACCGCATCGGCCTGCTGGGCGCCAACGGCGCCGGCAAGTCCACCCTGATCCGGACCCTGGCCGGCAGCCTGGCGCCACTGCGCGGCGAGCGCAGCACCGGCAACCGGCTGCAGATCGGCTACTTCGCCCAGCATCAGTTGGAACAGCTGGACCCGGACGCGAGTCCGCTGACGCACCTCCAGCGCCTGGATCCGACAGCTGCGGAACAGCAGCTGCGCGATTTTCTGGGGGGGTTCGGTTTCACCGGGGATCGCGCCACGGCACCGGTGGCACCGCTCTCCGGCGGCGAGAAGGCGCGCCTGGTGCTGGCACTGCTCGCCCGGCGGGCGCCGGGCCTGCTGCTCCTCGACGAGCCCACCAACCATCTCGACCTCGACATGCGCGCCGCGCTCGCCCTGGCGCTGCAGGACTATGCCGGCGCCCTGGTGGTGGTGTCCCACGACCGCCATCTGCTGGCCACCACGGTCGACAGTTACTGGTTGGTGGCCGACGGCAGAGTGACGCCCTTTGCCGGCGACCTCGAGGATTATCGCCGGGGCCTTGAGTCACAGCAGCAGGAGGCCCCGTGCGCTCCCTCCGCTGGGCGCCGCGAGCAACGCCGCCGCGAAGCGCAGCGGCGCACCGAACTGCGCCCGCTGCGCGACCGCGCGGCACGGCTGGCGGCGGAGCTGGACCGGTTGGGCGGCGAGCTGACCGACATCGAGACGCAACTCGCGGACCCGGAACTCTATACGCCGGAAGCCCGCCCGCAGCTCCAGGAGCTACTGCGTCGCCAGGGCGCGCTGCGCCAGCGCTGCGAAAACCTGGAAAGCGACTGGGTCGACGCCGAGGAAGCGCTGGAAGCGGCCCGTACTCAAGCCTGAACCTCCGGGGTCAGCCGCCGACCACTCCGCAGGCGACCCGCGCGCCGCCCCCGCCCAGGGGCGCCGGTTGATCGGCGTGGTTGTCTCCGCCCTGGTGGATGACCAGCGCGCGCTCCGCCACTGTATCCAGGCTGCGCAACCGGGGCGCCAGCACCGGCTGATCGGCGGTCCCGTCCGCGGCGACGAACAGCGGGGGCAGGTCGCCCAGGTGGCCGTCTCCCCAGGGCGTGCCGTGACGGTCGGTACCGGCGGGATCATGATGGCCGCCCGCGGCCAGGGCCGGCACCGCGGCACCGTCCTTGTCCGCCGGGCCGCAAGCCGGATTCTGGTGCAGATGAAAGCCGTGCAATCCGGGACTGAGCCCCTCCAGGCGCGGCCTGAACACCAAGCCGTATTCGGTTTCACGAATGGTGATACTGCCCAGCGGCCCACCCACGCCATCCGCCTGCGCGGCATGCACCGGCACTTCCAGTTCCGCGGCCTGCGCGCTACCCAGGGCCAGCAAGGCCACCAACGCCACACGACTTCTCATACCGCTTCCTCCCCGCCAATGAACGACTTCCGCGAGCCTAACAGATCCCGGCTTTCCGCTCAGCAGATCATGCGCCGGCGGATCAGCGCGGTGGCGGAGATCAACCCCGCCAGCCCGTAGCCGACCACCACCGCCAGGTTCAGCCAGGGCTGATGCAGACTGCCGCCGGTGAGCAGCGGTCGGATCAGGTCCACGGCATGGGGCAGCGGCAGCACATAGGTCAGTCCCTGCAACCATTCGGGAAACTGCTCGCGGGGGAAGAAGACCCCGCCGGTGAGCAGCATGGGGGTCAGTATCAAGGTGAAGTAATAGAGAAAAAAGTCATAGTTGCGAGCAAAGGCGGTAACCACCATGGCGCAGGCGGCGAAGGTGAATCCGGACAGCGCCACCACGGGCAGCGCCCAGAGCGCGCGCCAGTCCGCCACCAGGCCCATGGCGGTGGCCACCAGGAGGATGGCCATGGCGCTCATCAGACCCTTGGTCGCCGCCCACAGCACCTCGCCGAGCACGATATCGTCGACCACCAGGGGTGCGTTGAGCATCGCATTCCAGGTCTGCTGGTTGGCCATTCGGGTAAATGCCGAATACATGGCCTCGAAGCTCGCGGTGAACAGGGCGCTGGAACAGATGATGCCCGAGGCCAGAAAAGCCACATAGGACAGCTGGCCGAGATCGCCCACCAGCCGGCCAAAGCCATAACCGAAAGCCAGCAGATAGAGCAGCGGCTCTCCGAAATGGCCCAGTATCGAGGGCAGCAACATCTTGCGCCACACGCGCAGGTTGCGTTGCCAGACGGCCAGGCTGCGGAAGCTGGGGCGGGGCAGAGCGATCATCTACGTCAGTCGCGCAGTTCGTGGCCGGTGAGTTTGAGAAAGACGTCCTCGAGATTGGCCGGCCGGTGCAGGTACCTGTGACCGGCGGCATCCAGTTCCTCGAGCAGCGCGCCGGGCGTCGCCGTATAGAGCAGCAACAGATCCCCGGCCCGGTAGGCGCGCACCCCGGCACCTCGGGCGGCCAGGACTTCGCCCGCCGCGCGGCCCGGGGCATCCAGCAACTCGATGACATGAGGCTCGATATGGGCCTGGATCAGGGTCCGCGGCGAAGCACTGGCGAGCACCCGGCCGGCGTCAATGATGGCCAGCCGATCGCACAGGCGCTCGGCTTCCTCCATGTAATGGGTGGTCATGATCAGTGTGGTGCCGGTGTCACGCAGTTCGCGCAGCCGCTGCCAGATATGGTGCCGGGCCTGGGGATCCAGACCTGTGGTGGGCTCGTCGAGCACCACCAACCGGGGTTCGTTGACCAGCGCCCGCACCAGGGTGAGGCGACGCTTCATGCCGCCGGACAGGGCCGCGATCGGGGTGTCCTCGCGGCCCTCCAGGTTGGCCAGCGCTAGCAGTTCGGCGATGCGCGGCGCCAGATCCTTGCCGCGCAGCCCGAAATAGCTGGCGTAGGTGACCAGGTTCTCGCGCACGGTGAAATCCGGATCCAGGCTGTCGAACTGGGGCACCACGCCGATCCGGGTCCGCGCCTCCCGGGCCCGCGCCGGGATGGGCTCGCCCAGCACCTGGAGTTCGCCGCCGTCGGGCGGCGTGAGCCCGAGCAGCATGCGCAATATGGTCGTCTTGCCGGCGCCGTTCGGTCCCAGCAGTCCGAAAAATTCGCCCTGGCGCACCTCGAGGTCGACGCCGTCCACCACCCACTGCTCGCCGTAGCGCTTGCACAGGCCGTGGGCGACGACCAGGGGAGCGGCAGCGCTCGGTTGCTCTACCCGCATGCTGGAAGGCGTGCCGCCCGTGCGTGAAATCAGCGACCACGGGGCTTATGCGGGGGTGCACCGGGACCGTCAGGTGGGCATCGCAAAGCAGCTTTTTGCCGCTATGGGGATTGAACGCGAAGACAAGGAACGCCGTCAGGATTGGGTCATGCGCGGTTTCCGCCAGTTTGATGCGCCCGTGTCCATCGTGGTGTGCTTTGACAAGTCGCTGGATGACAACGGCACCATCGCGCATTTTGATCTGGGCGCGGTGACCTATGGCCTTGTCCTTGCCGCCTGGAGCAAGGGACTGGGCTGCGTCATTAACGGTCAGGGTATCATGCAATCGCCCGTGGTCCGCGAGCACGCGCAAATCCCCGACGATCAGGTGATCATGACCTGTGTCGCTATGGGCTGGCCCGACGAGGATTTTTCGGCCAATGCCGTCGTCTCTACCCGCCGTCCCGTCGAAGAGGTGACCCGCTTCGTCGGCTTCGACGACTGATAGATCTGACTGTGTCGCACGGGGGAAGGCATCGCTGCCCGCCCTGTGCGACCATGCACACTTATGGTTCGCACAGCGACTATTGCCGCATGAACGCACGCCCCTTATCTAAGTTCCAGACCAGGATAAGGAGAGCCCCATGTCGATCCGCCCTACCCTAGAGACCCGTGCGGCCCAGCAAACGATGGAAGGCGCAGGCGTGAAGCTACACCGTGCTTTCGGGTTTCAGGACCCGTCCGAGCTGGACCCCTTCCTGCTGTTCGACGATTTCCGCAACGAACGTCCGCAGGATTTCGAAAAAGGGTTCCCGTGGCACCCGCACCGCGGGATCGAAACAATCACCTATGTGCTGGAAGGCACGGTCGAACACGGGGATTCCCTGGGCAACGTCGGCACGCTTGGTGCTGGTGATGTGCAGTGGATGACGGCGGGCTCCGGCATCCTGCATCAAGAGATGCCCAACGGAAACGCCAAGGGACAAATGCACGGGTTTCAGCTTTGGGGAAATCTGCCATCTGCGCAAAAGATGACTGCGCCGCGCTATCAGGATGTCGCGGCCAAGGATATTCCCGTGGTCACCGATGACGATGGCACGACAGTACGCGTGATCACAGGCGAATTCTGGGGAAAAACAGGCCCCGTAGATGGCATCGCCGCCGATCCGCAATACCTTGATATCAAGGTCCCTGCCGGGGTCCGCAAAACCTTTCGCATCGACACCTACCGCCGCGCCTTTGCCTATGTCTTTCAGGGGGCCGCCGCTTTTGCCGATGCCTCTGCCCCGTCAGGGGTCTTGCTAGAGAAAGAGGTCGGCGGCGAAGAGGTGAACATCCGCGATCTCAGCGGCGACCGGACCCTGATCCGTTTTGGCACAGGTGACGAGGTCACGATGCAGGCAGGACCGGAAGGCGTACGCTTTTTGCTGATCTCGGGCGCACCGATTGACGAACCCGTCGCGTGGCACGGTCCGATCGTGATGAACACGCAAGAGGAACTGCGTCAGGCGATGCGCGATTTGAACAACGGGACATTCATCAAACCCGCACACTAAATATTACTTTAAGTTAAAGGGGTGTGGGCCGGCTCGGCCCTACCCCGCCATGACGGATTTTCGCACCATATCCCAATATTGCGCGATCACCTCGTCCAGCGACAGCCGTCCGCCTGCGCGAAACCACGTATTCACCCCTGTCAGCATCGCAATCACCGCCAAGGTCGCGATCTTGGTATCCGCGATGGCGAAATCCCCCGCCGCCGCCCCGTCTCGCAAGATCGTCTCTAGCCGGTCTTCATACTGGCGGCGCAGCGCTTCGACCTCGGCGAAATTCTCGGGCGTGAGGTTGCGCAGCTCCATATAAGAGATGAAAACCTCGTCCGGGCGGTCGGCGTGAAAGCGGATGTGAAAATCGACGAATTGGCGCAGGCGATCCACCGCGCTTTGGCTGGGGTCATTGTCGCAGGCCGAAAGCAGGTCGTTCATATGGTCCTGCAACAGGCTGAACAGCAGCGTCTGCTTGTCCGGCGTGTAATTATACAATGCGCCCGCCTGCACCCCGACTTCCGTCGCCAGTGCCCGCATGGATACGGCAGCAAAGCCGTGACGGGCGAAAAGCCGCAACGCCGCCGCGCGGATTTTGGGCCGAGTGATGTCAGAATGTGATCCGGTTGTACGCGCCATGGGGCAAAGGTTAATTGAACGCATGTTCAAAGGCAAACCCCTGCTTGCGCGATTTCCGTCGCTGGTGCATGACTGATCTATGACGCACCGTATCCTTCTTCCGCTCTGCCTTGCCGCGCTGACCCTGCCCGCGGCCTGCACGCAGTTTCCCGCGCTTGACAGCCGTGCCACGCCCGAGCTTCTCGCCTCGGACTACCCCGCGCTTGTGCCGGTCGATCCGCTGCTTGCCAAGGCCGAGGCCGGACAGGTGAACATCCCGCAAACCGAAAACGGGCTGACATCGCGGGTCGAACGGTTGCAGGCGCGCGCGGCGCGCTTGCGCGGATCGGTTCTGTCGAGGTCGGAAAAGCAGCGTTTGTCCCAAGGTTTGCAATAAGGCACATGCAATGTCGCGTTGCGTGCGCGGTGGGAAAGGGCTACATCGCGGCTAAACCCCCGAAACGCCGCAGCCCGCTGCCGCGCACCACCAAAAGGATTGCACCATGTCACAACCGCTTCGTCTTGGGATTGCCGGATTGGGCACCGTTGGGGTTGGCGTGGTGCGGATCATCCGCAAGCAGGCTGCCTTGATCGAGGCCCGCAGCGGTCGCCCCGTCACCATCACCGCCGTCTCTGCCCGCAGCCGCGACAAGGACCGCGGTGTCACATTGTCGGGCTACGCGTGGGAAGATGATCCCGTCGCACTGGCAAAACGCGATGATGTGGATGTCTTTGTCGAACTGATGGGCGGCGACGAAGGTCCCGCCAAGGACGCCACCGAGGCCGCACTGGCCTCGGGCAAAGATGTGGTCACCGCGAACAAGGCATTGCTGGCCATCCACGGTCAGGCGCTGGCCGAACAGGCCGAAGCTGCCGGCTGCCTGATCCGCTATGAGGCCGCCGTCGCAGGGGGCATCCCGGTGATCAAGGCGTTGACGGAAAGCCTTGCCGGAAACGAGATCACCCGCGTCATGGGCGTGATGAACGGCACCTGCAACTATATCCTGACCCGCATGGAAGAAACCGGCAACGGCTACAACTCCCTGTTCGAAGAGGCCGAGGCGCTTGGCTACCTTGAGGCGGACCCGAACCTTGATGTGGGCGGCATTGACGCCGCGCACAAGCTGGCGATCCTGTCGTCCAT
>OJBP01000706.1_pt1 | contig 14540 bp, 13 predicted proteins | sample 1590691 | NCBI WGS metagenome assembly OJBP01 (sample SAMN05416848, study PRJEB24817) | seawater metagenome | isolation source: Sea water | place: Canada:Atlantic | collected 2013-07 | reverse complement strand
CTAAAAAGTCATTAGAAAAGTTTAAAGTTTTCATTGGTTTTAAAAATATGGTCTGTACTAACCTATGTATTAGCACGGATGGCTTTTCTAATGAAGTAAGGGTATTTTCAATTAATGAGCTGGAAGATCAGATAGCTGATCTATTTTCTTCCTATAATCAAGAAAGCCATTTAGAGTTAATGAGAGAAATGCCAAAATATCAATTATCAGAAAGGCAGTTTGCTCATTTTATTGGTAAATGTAGAATGTATCAACATTTAGCTAAAGAAGAAAAAAAAATGATATTTCCAATAGAATTTAATGATGGACAGCTTAATACTGTAGTGAAAAACTATTATGGTGATGCTAACTTTCATAGAGAACAAAACGGCAATATTAACCTTTGGAATCTTTACAATTTAATGACTGAAGCAAACAAGAGTAGTTACATTGATAGTAATCTAGAACGGAATGTAAACGCCTATGAGTTAATACAAAACATAGGCGGTTCTATTAAAAATGACTCTTACAATTGGTTTATCTCTAATTAATATCATAGCTAAAATTTAAAAAAGCTAGTAATCAATTTTTATAAAAGATTAACTTATGGATAAAAGAGAATTAGCTGAACTGCTAAAGTATAGCTCGCCTAAACAATTGTATGTGGTGACTTGGAACAATCTATTAAAACTACTCTTTTGTCCTTTTAGAGTACAAGTAAAACACGCTATTGGTGATTTAAAGCAATTAGAAATTGTTTGGGTCCAAGAAGTTAAAGTTACCCAAGATTTTATTACTGTTTTTGTGATAAACGGTAGGGCTTACTTCTACTATCATTTTGATATTTTGGTAGAAGAGTAGCTTTTAGCTATAAAATTAAATAAGGAGTTATGCTGTATTACCTTTTGAGACGGTTTCTCCTCTATCAAAAAACCACTGAAAAGAGTTAAGCTTACAAATATTAATTGCACTATAGGTTTTAGATTTCTAAATTTACTTTTTAACTTTAATCTAATAGTGCAATTTTTTAAATATGAATCCTTCCTATATACAATTCCATCATTTTTTCACGAAAAAATCTTACTGTCAATTACAAAAATATTTTTTATCATTCGATGATAATTCTTATACGGAAGAAATTAAGGAACCTTTAGATAACCCTTTAATCACTTATAAATCTTTTGATGTGTTTTCAGGGACAGAAAACTATAAGAATTTAAAATTTGATGAAGATTTTGTTCATAAAGAAGTTTTTAAGTTAGCTGAGAAGCAATTTTTAAAGTTTCAAAAAGAAATTAGGGATAAGGCAATATATTCTGATAATGCACTAAACAATTTTACTAAAAAGTATATTTCAAAGAAAAGAGAATATTCTGAGGCAGTTGGTCTAGCTGAATATCTTTCAGTAGATATAATCGCAGGATTACAATTAGAACTTGATAAGCTTGAAGAACACGTCAACGATTACTTAAAAGATCCGAATCCAAATTTTAAAGAAAAAATTAGCTTTAATTGGTCGAATTCTAGTGTTCTTCTATTTTTTCATTTACTTCGAAAGAATAACGTTATTCAATGGTTGGAGGACAGAGATATTGCAAAGGTTATTGAATATAGTTTTAAATATTCAATAAAAGATGAATATGTTCCATTTACAAACTCTAGTAAAATTTTAGGAGGTTTTAAGAGGGGAGAAAGAATCCCTGATGCAAGTATTAAAAAAATAAAAGAAGATATACTGAAACCCGATTTCTTTAAATTAGAGAAATAGAACTATTTAGAGTCAAAAAAATGGCTTCAAAAAATGAGTGAATATTTCGTAATTTTGTGCCTGTTGTTTTTAGAATTTAATGTGCAATATGACCTACACCCAATACATTATAGAAAAACTTGACCTACTGACTAAGTCAAAAAGTCAACTTTATTTTTAAATTGAAGATAGGCTGCAATTAAAACATTTACTATTGCATAAATAAAGGTTAAAACTTCGACCAGAAAAGAAGTAAAATGAATAAACAAAAAAATAATGACTTAACACAATTAATAATATGTAAGTAAATTCTAATATCCTAATCGAGGATGAAGGTATTAGAGCTTAAAGACCAAATAGGTCAAAGTAGACGTAAACTCAAGTCCCGCTCCTTAGAAAGAAAATTTAAATTGAATAGGACTTGAAAGAAAAAAACTTAAAGAATGAAAGAAAATAATTTAATTTTTTGGACTGAAGAAAAAGGAAAAATAAAAATTCAGCAATCAAAATTAATTCAATTTTTAGAGCAAAAAGGATTCGCTAAGGTAAAACTTAATAATGAAAGCTATATAATTGTGAGGTTAAGCGATAATAGAGTAAGAAAAACAGCCATAGAAGAAATGGCCGATACAATCAGAGACTACTTACTTGAAGTATTAGAAAATAATGATGTTTATGAGGTCTTTTCGAGGGGGTTTGGAACTTACTTGAATAAAGGAAAACTTACCTTGCTAAAAACCGTAGAGCTTATTGATGATCGTGATGAACGAGACTTAGCAAGGTTTTTCTTTAAAAATGTTTATTGTAACGTTTCCAAAGATGAAATTAAAGTAAAACCCTACACAGATTTAGAGTTTCCAATCTGGCAAAATAGAGTTTTAAATTACGAATTTGAAATGCCTAAAACAGAAGATGGTCAATTCAAAACATTTTGTTTACACTTAGCCAAAGACGATGAAAATAGACTAGAAGCTTTAAGGAGTTTTATAGGGTACCTTTCCCATAGAAGTAAAGATCGAGGAGAGAACAAAGCGGTGATTCTTTATGACGAAAATATGGGACTGAATAATCAAGCTCACGGAGGTACAGGTAAAACTTTATTAGGTGATGCGATTAAACAATGTAAAGAAGTTGAGCAATTTGATGGAAAAGACATCAAAACTGGTAATTGGTTTAAAAACCAGCGCATCGAATTAACGACTGATTTGCTCATTTATGATGATTTAAATAAATCTGCTTCTTTTGAATTCTTTTACTCTATGATTACAACTGGAGTTGAGGTAGAGAAAAAGCATCAATCTTCCTTTTATATTGATTATGAGCAATCTCCCAAATTAATGATTACTTCAAATTATATGGTAAATGGTCCAGGGGGGGCTTCTGATGAGAGAAGACGATATGAGTTTGAAGTTGCAAATTACTACAACCAACATTTCACGCCAGAAGAAGAATTTGGAAATAGATTCTTTGATAAGTATTGGGCTCAACAGGAACGAAACAAGTTTTACTTGTTTATGATGCAATCAGTTCAGATATATTTAGAGAAAGGATTGATAAAAGCAGAAGAAATCAATTTAAGAAAATCTCGATTGGTATCTGAAACGCATCCAGAATTTTTTGAATATGCTAATGATTATGTTCAAACGAATACTTGGCAGAATAAGAGAGATTTTGAAGAGCTGTTCAGAGAAACATACTCCTGTGACGTGACAGCCCATACAATGTCTAAATGGATAGACAGTTATGCTGTAAATTTAAATGGAAGGCTCGAAAAGAAATCTTCTGGAGGAGAGTATAAATTTAAAATTACAGTAGATGAAGCAAGAAAGTAATTTTAGGGGTATAATCTATAAAGCGCAAAACAAGGAAACAGGAGAAATGTATATTGGCGTGACTACAGATTCAATAGAAGCTAGAAAAAAAGATCATATCGATAAAACCCGTCAAGGAGAAGAAACCAAGTTTTATGAAGCTATCGGCACGTATGGTGCCGAGGCTTTCTCTTGGGAGCAGATTGATACAGCAAACTCTGAAAATGAATTAGCCGCTAAAGAGCGTGAGTACATTCTAAAATACAATGCAAAAGAAAAAGGCTACAATACAGATGCTGGTGGAGGTATTCAAAAGCAAGTTTATCAATACGATCTAGAGAGTAGAGAATTCGTTGAAGAATATGATTGCTTAGAAGATGCAGCTCAAAGCATAAATGCAGATAAAAAAGCTATTTCAAAGGCGTGTTACAGTGTGAACCAGATGTATGGAGGCTATTACTGAAGCTATGTTAAGGAAGAGAAATTTACACCTAAAGAAGATGCTAGAAAAAGAATAGTATTTCAGCTTACTTTAGAAGGTAAATTGGTAAATAAATTTTCTTCCGTTGCTAAAGCAGCTAGAGAAACAGAAATTTCCAAAAGTGGTATTGCCAAATGTTGTAGGGGTTTAAACAAAACAGCAGGAGGTTATTTCTGGAAATATGATTAAGAACAAAAGAGCAGTCAGCAATGGCTGCTTTTTTTATGGTTAGAGGTTATGCTTAAAACCCTCATAAATACACTGATTTTTTTCTATATTTAACAACTCAAAAGCAACGAATCACAAATGTTTGAACAAACTTTCAAGAATATAGACGACGTTTTATATAAAGATGCCGGCTCAGATAGCGAATTAGATTATATAGGGCAAACCTCTTGGGTGCTCTTTTTAAAATACTTAGACGATTTAGAAAAAGACAAGGCAGATGCAGCCGAACTAGAGGGTAAAGATTATACCTTTATTTTAGATGAAAAATTTAGATGGTCTAATTGGGCAATGCCAAAGAAAGCTGATGGAGAGTTAGATCATAATTTAGCAATGACGGGACCAGATTTTGTGAAATTCGTCAATATACATCTCTTTCCTTATTTGTCTGAATTCAAGCAAAAAGCGAAAGACAACCCTAAAACCATAGAATATAAAATAGGCGAAATCTTTAGTGAGATTGGTAATAAAATACAAAGTGGGTATAATTTACGGGAGATTGTAAATTTAGTAGATGAGCTGCCATTTCAGTCGAGTAAAGATAAACACGAGCTTAGTCACCTGTACGAAACCAAGATTAAGAATATGGGGAATGCTGGGCGAAATGGCGGACAGTATTACACTCCAAGACCTTTAATTAAGGCAATGATAGCAGTGGTAGATCCTAAAATTGGAGAAACTGTGTATGATGGTGCTGTAGGTTCAGCAGGCTTTTTGTGTGAAGCCTATGAGTATATGTACGATAAAATGAAACGTACTACCAGTAATCTGAAAACTTTGCAAGAAAACACCTTCTATGGGCGTGAAAAAAAGAACCTTGCTTATGTAATTGGGGTAATGAATATGATTTTGCACGGCATAGAAGCACCAAATATCACCCATATCAATACGCTTAGTTTATCTATTCGGGATATACAAGAGGATGATCGTTATAATATTATTCTTGCCAACCCACCTTTTGGGGGGAAAGAGCGTAAAGAAGTACAACAAAACTTTGATATTAAAACAGGTGAAACTGCCTTTTTGTTTTTACAGCATTTTATTAAAAGCCTAAAAGCAGGAGGAAGAGCTGCTATTGTTATTAAAAACACCTTTTTAAGCAATACAGATAATGCCTCTATAAGTTTACGAGAGTATTTATTAGAAACCTGTAAGCTACATACCATTTTAGATATGCCAAGTGGTACATTTTTAGGCGCAGGCGTAAAAACCGTGGTCTTATTTTTTGAAAAAGGAGAACCCACTAAAAACATTTGGTATTACCAGTTAGATCCTGGTAGAAATATGGGAAAAACCAACCCGCTTAATGAAAAAGATCTAGCTGAATTTGTAAGCTTACAAAAAGACAAGCCTGAAACAGAGAAATCTTGGAATCTCAAGTTAAAAGATTTACAAGACATAGAAACATATGACCTTTCTGTAAAAAACCCCAACACGCCTGAAGAAGCACCTTTACGTGCGCCAGAGGAAATTTTGCAAGAGATGAAAACTTTAGACGCTGAAACCAACCAATTATTAATGGAAATTGAGGAGATGATATGAGAGAAGGATGGAAGCAAAAAATATGGGATGAAGTTTTAGAGATTAGAAGTGGTAGAAATCAAAAGGCAGTTGAAAACCCTGATGGAATTTATCCAATCCTAGGCAGTGCTGGAAATATTATGGGATACGCCGAGGATTATATTTGTGATGAAGGAACTACCATCATAGGGAGGAAAGGTAATATCAATAATCCAATGATAATTCAGGAAAAATTTTGGAATGTTGATACAGCTTTTGGTTTGCAAGTTAAAGAATGTCTTGATAAAAAATTTCTATATTATTTCTGTGAGAATTTTAATTTTTTAGAATTAGATAAAGGCTCTGGCAGACCAAGTTTGGTGAAAACTGACTTAAAAAAAATAAAAATCCCAATCCCACCCATAGAAGAACAAAACCAAATCGTTCAAATTTTAGATGAAGCTTTTGCCAAAATAGATCAAGCCATTGTCAATATCGAGCAAAATATTCAAAATGCAGAAGACTTGTTTCAATCGAAACTCAACCAAATTTTTAGTCAAAAACGGGAAGGTTGGGAAGAGAAGAAGTTGGGGGAGGTTTCTAATATTATGTATGGTTGTACTTCAAAAGTGGTAGACAAAGGAAATGCTCAATATGTGAGAATTACTGATATTCAAAAAGGTAAAATAAATTGGCAAAATGTACCTACGATAAATATTTCAAAAGAAGAAAATTTAAAGTATCAGCTTAATAAAGGAGATATTGTTTTTGCAAGAACAGGTGCAACTACAGGCAAAAGTTATTTAATGGAAAATCCTCCAAATTCCGTATTTGCTTCTTATTTGATTAGAGTTCAAAGTGAAGCTGAAATCTTGACACCATCTTTTTTATATTTATATTTTCAAAGTGGCACCTATTGGGGTATAGTTAAAAAAGGAACTTCAGGAAGTGCTCAAGGAGGATTTAATGCTTCAAAGTTAAGTAATATGACTATTCATTTTCCAAAAGATAAAAATGATCAATTGAATTACGTAGAATCGATCAGTCAAATTAGAAAACCTATTGAAATTCTTTCTATAGAGTATCAAAAAAAACTTCAAAACCTCGAAGACCTCAAAAAATCCTTATTAGAGAAAGCATTTTCGGGGGAGTTAACTAAAAGTGAAGTTGAGGTATAAAATGCAAGGTGAGTAGTAGATTGTTATTTAATACTAATTTGCAACTCACTTTCTTTTAAAAATTTAGCAATAGAGACACAGTTTATTTTTAATTCATCGCACATTACGGGTATTTTACAAAATGGTTTTCTGTCGTTTTGCTTTCTGGTCTCTTCAGTAATAAGAAAAACTTCATTTTTTTGCATCAAAGCTTTAGCGAGCAATACAAGTTTTACGTCGGCAGATTCTGTGTGATTAGTTTTCAATTGTTCAAATTCGTAATCTTCTAATTGTTTTCTCTGGAAAGAATCACAAAACTGATTATCTAACAAGTTAAAAAACTTAGGGTAAGGCAAAACTTCATTGGTTTTGATGTGTAATGATTTATTGGTCAAAAAAGGTAGCTTTTTAAGTGCAATTCCACTAGCTTGGTATTTGCATTCAGTAAAAACCTTGTCTATTAAAACGATAGATTCATTTTCAAGGGATTCTTCAAGAAATTCAAATAACTTATTATGCTCATCAAAAGTAAGATAATAACGTACAATAATTAGCCAAGAATTAGTATCGATTAAAAATTTTTTCAAAAGTATTGATCTAGTTTTTCAGGTTTAATCTTCAAGTGTTTGCAAAAATCTACTTCGCTAATTATACCTTCATATAAACCTGTTTTTAAAAGATTTACATATAAAGGAGAGTTGATGGGCTTAGGGGCTCTTCCTTGAGAAACGATACCTAATTCTTTATCTAGTTCACGCTTTTGTTTTTCTGCTTGCTCTTTTTGATTGATGGCGTTTATGATGGTATTTTTAATCAACCTATAATTAGCTTTACTAATTTTTCTTTTGTAAAGTAGTCGGGTGTACAAAGCTAAAGTGCTTAAATGTGTTATGCTAGCAATGTTGCTTAGGTAAGATTTATGAAAATCGTTAGCTTCAGTTGCTTTTTCTAATTGGTTAAGGTCATTAACAAAAGATCCTGCTAAAAAATGAAAAGCAAATTCGTTACACCAGTTCTCTATAGTACTTTCTTTTTGTTTATTAAATCGAACATCTACATCTTCAATTTCTTCTTCATTTAGTAAGTAATGACCTAGTTCGTGAGCAAGCGTAAACAATTCTCTACTCAAGCTTTTTTGTTGTCGCTTTAGGACAATAAAGTTAGGTTGAATAAAAAAGCCATTAATATTAGCCTTATGTTTTAGGTTGTGATTTTCTACAAATTCAAAAACCAATACATTTTCTTCGGCTAAATTAGCTATCAACTGTTTTAAAAAATCCCTCTTTTTTGATATTCTTCTACTAGGATATACTTTCTTTCTAACTAATACAGCAACCTCTTGAGGCGCCTGATGAATAGTAGAAACAGGAAAATTACGTTTAAGATTTAACTGGCTAAGCTTAGATATAGTTGAGAGTGTAGATTTTAAATCTTCAAATTGATTTACAATTTTTTTAGCACCAATGTTTAACTCATCTTTAAAACGGTCTTTTCTAAAAAAAATATTAGAAGATTTATTAATTTTAATATGGCTAGGATCTATATAAAATGAAAGCCCTTTATTAAAAATCTTATCTATTTTTTTAAGATGACTTGTTTTTATTTCATCTGCAAAAATCTCGTCTTGTGTGAGGGGGTTTTTTAATTTAGCCTCTGTATTAACCATATCTAGAAGCTCCTCACGATCTATACGATAGAGTTTCAATAGATATTCTAATCGAGATATGTTTAAATTAGTTTTCAAGAAGAGAGTAGTTTTTTTGTAAATTAATGCAAATATAGGAGCTATAAAAATATTTCCTCTAATTTTCTTAGATTTATAAACTCAAAAAATAGACCAAAGAACTGGTTTTATTTAATATTTTTCATTGATGAATGAAGCACAAACTGAACACGATTATATAGATCCTGCTTTAAAAGAAGCGGGTTGGGGGGTGGTAGAAGGTAGTTATATACGTAAGCAATATCCCATTACAAAAGGTAGACTTATAGGTCGTGAAGTAAGAGAAAGACCGTTAAAAGCAGACTATGTGCTTCAATATAACAATAGAAACCTTGCGGTTATAGAAGCTAAAGCATCAGATAAGTATTATACAGAAGGCTTGCCACAAGCTAAAAATTATGCAGAACGATTACAGTTGAGGTTTACTTATGCTACAAATGGTTTAAAGATTTATCAAGTAGATTTAGAAAAAGCACAAGAAAACGATGTAGCAAAGTTCCCATCACCAGAAGCGTTATGGGAAAAGATATATCCTACAGAAATAAAATGGAGAGAACGTCTCTTTAAAATTCCTTTTGAAGATAGAGGTGGTACTTGGCAACCTCGTTACTATCAAAATAATGCTATTACTAAAAGTATAGAAGCTGTAGCCAAAGGGAAAGATAGAATTTTATTAACGTTAGCCACAGGAACAGGGAAAACAGCTATATCATTTCAAATAGCTTGGAAGTTATTTAAAGCTAAATGGAATTTAACAGCTAAAACAAATAATTACCACGAGCGAAGCCCAAGAATATTATTTTTAGCAGATAGAAACATATTAGCAGATCAGGCTTTTAACTCTTTTAATGCTTTTGATGAGGATGCACTTATAAGAATAACCCCTAAAGACATTAAGAAAAAAGGGAGAGTGCCTAAAAATGGGAGCTTATTTTTCACCATTTTTCAAAGCTTTATGAGTGGTCCAAACGAAACACCTTATTTTGGAGAATATCCAGAAGATTTCTTTGACTTTATTATTATAGATGAGTGTCATAGAGGTGGCGCAAATGATGAAAGTTCTTGGCGTGCCATTATGGATTATTTTAGTCCAGCAGTTCAGTTAGGTCTTACAGCAACTCCTAGACGTGTTGTAAATGGAGATACGTATGATTACTTTGGGGAACCCGTTTATGAGTATAGCTTAAAAGAAGGGATAAATGATGGCTTTTTGACTCCCTTTAAAGTTAAGGAAATTAGTACTACCGCAGATACATATACGTATGACCCCGAAGATGATGTAGAGGGAGAATTAGAAGAAGGTAAAGAGTATAAAGAAAGTGATTTTAATAGAACCATAGAAATGGAAGCACGCGAAGAATATCGTGTAAAGCTATTTATGGATGCTATTAACCAAAACCATAAAACCTTAGTTTTTTGTGCCACACAAAAGCACGCAGCATTTGTAAGAGATTTAATTAATCAATACGCTAAAAGTAAAAATACAAATTACTGCCATAGAGTAACCGCAGATGATGGTAAATTAGGAGAGCAATACTTAAAAGCTTTTCAGGATAACGAAAAGTTGATCCCTACTATTTTAACAACAAGTCAAAAATTAAGTACAGGAGTAGATGCCCCAGAGATTAGAAATATAGTGTTGCTTAGAACTGTAAATTCAATGGTAGAGTTTAAACAAATAGTAGGAAGAGGTACACGGCTATTTAAAAATAAAGCATTTTTTACAATCTATGATTTTGTAAAAGCACATAAACACTTTCAAGATCCAGAATGGGATGGACCTCCTTTGCCTCCTCAAATACCAGATAATAAGCCTGGAGATGGAGATGAAGAAGTTTGTGAAGATTGCGGCAGAGTAAACTGCATTTGTGCGAAAGAACCAGAAGAGCCTTGCTATAAGTGTGGGTATACTCCTTGTAGATGTCAAACAGCAAAAAAAATGGTAAAAGTCACCTTGTCTGACAGGAAAACAAGAGAGTTAGATTCTATGGTTAAAACCTCATTTTGGAGTCCAGATGGAAAACCAATTTCAGCAGAACAATTTATTAAAAAGTTATTTGGAGATTTACCCTCTTTAGTCAAAACCGAAGATGAGTTGAGAAAGATTTGGAGCATTCCTTCTACTAGAAAAAAGCTACTTGAAGAATTAACAGAAAAAGGCTATTCTGAAGAGCAATTGGAAGACCTAAGAAAAGTAATTCACGGTGAAGAAAGTGACTTGTTTGATGTGCTTTCTTATATAGCCTATCACAAAGATTTAGTGCCTAGATTAGACCGTGCAGAAAGGGCTAAAATTCATTTGGAAACGTACAGCATAGAGCAACAAGATTTTTTAAATTTTGTAATTAAACAGTATGTACAAGTTGGAGTAAGGGAATTAGATGATGCTAAAATAAAAGCATTGTTAGAGTTGAGGTATCACTCATTATCTGATGCTAAAGAAAAGTTGGGAGATATTGGGTCTATTAGAAATGCTTTTATCAACTTTCAGCAATATTTATATAGTCCTGCTAGTTAAAATTAGAATATGGTTATAAGTTTTGATGCTAAACAATTAGAAGAAAAATTTACTGAGGCAGAAGAGAGTTTATTGGACTCAAATAATGCAAAAAATCTGTGCTATGACAATTATGATTGTACAACATTTGATGATTTAAATCAGGATTTTTTGGGGGAGATAAGTCAAAAATCTGTTGTTTATTGTATTTGGACGGGTAATGAAAAAAAGAATCTTCAGCCAAGATATATTGGCCACGTCGCTGGAAAGTATTCAAGACAGAGAATGAGAAATCATTTGGCTAAAAAACATAAAAAAACAGGAGCTCAATTGAAGAATACAATGACATCTTTGGCTAATAAAGAAATAGTTGCTGTTTCTTATTTAGTTACAGAACCACACTATATGCGTAAAGCTTTAGAAGATTGGTTAATTGCAAAACATTGCGATAGATTAACTTGGAATAAAGCAGGAAAAACTAAATAGATAAAAAATATTAACCTATCTTATAGAATCATAAAGGTGTACAATTCGGAGCACCTACTTATTTGAAATACTGTAACTATTTAATTATTAATTAATTAAAGTGAGGAGTTCGAGTCTCGTCCAGACCGCAAAATTTCCTTCTTCAAGGAAAATTAAAATGTTGTGTTGTCCCGATTAATTTCGGGAAGTGGTTTAGAAATAGACCGATGAGAAGCTTATCCAAATGGATGGGCTTTTTTTGTTTGTAGGTAAATCAACACGATATTGATGTGTTTTTGACATATTTTAGGTACCCATTGAGGTACCCAAAAAAAATCTCGAGGTACCCACTTTTCATAAACTTCAAGAAAATGAAAAGCAACAAATTATCTATCTTATTCGTAATTCAAAAGGCTAAACAAAATAAACAAGGTAAGTGTCCCATTGTTTGCAGAATTACTTATAACAGAAAACGCAAAGTTTTTTCAACAGGAATATTTATAGAACCCCATCTTTGGGATAGTAAAAGTCAACTTGCCAAGTTTTTTGACGAGAGTGACTTCATCAATGATAGTCTTACACTCATTCTACAGGACCTTAGATCTTCTTATCTCAAACTAAAAATAAAAACAGAACAATTCACGGTTTCAGATATAATCTTAGATTATAAAGGTAAAGCTATTACAAAGGAGCAAGGATTATTAGAGGTTTACAACTTTCATAGCATGCGTCTCAAAAAATTAGTAGGCAAGGATATTAAGGAAGTAACTTATAAGAAGTACTTAGAGTCAGGAACACACTTACAAAATTTTATAAAATGGAAGTTTACAACTAAAGATGTTCAAATATGTGACCTCAAATTTAACTTTATTACAGAATTTGAATACTATTTAAAAACTGAAAAGAACTTTCAACAGAGTACTATAAATAAAGCAATACAGCGGTTTCGTCGTGTTATTAAATATGCTATTTCTGAAGATTATTTACAAAAAGACCCGTTTATACTCTATAAACCCACAGTAACTAAAAAGGAGGTGATTTTTCTTACCGGAAAGGAATTAAAAAAGCTAGAAGAATATAAATTTACAAGTGAGCGCTTAGGGTTTTATCGAGATCAATTTATATTTTGTTGCTATTCTGGTTTAGGTTTTAAGGAAATGTCAAACTTAAAAAAGGAATGTATTGTAAACGGTTTTGATAAAAAACTTTGGGTTGAGGTTCATCGTGAAAAAACTAATAGAGTCTATAGTGTACCGCTTCTTAGTAAAGCTGTTGATATTATGGAAAGGTATGAAAGTGTCGATGAAGAATATGTTTTTCCAAAATCACATAATGCAGTATTCAATAGGTATTTAAAAGAGATTGCCGTAATTGTAGGTATCAAAAAAAACTTGACACACCATATTGCGAGAAAAACCTTTGCAACTACCGTATTACTGTATAATGATGTGCCTATTGAAATTGTGAGTAAATTATTAGGACATTCAAAAATACAAACTACTCAAGATCATTATGGTCATATATTGGATAAAAGGGTTAGTGAGGAAATGAAAGCATTATCAAATAAACTCAAACACTAAATCCCATTTAAACAATTCCGGAGAAGAAGATCTAAGCTTAAAATAGCTAGCTAAACTCTTTTTCTTTGGTTTTGTTTTATTATCCTGTAAGGATTTAAGATACTTATTGATTTTGGCTTGATAAATTTCTTCAGCACTTAACTGACTAGAAGTAAATATTTTTGTTTCAAAAATGGATGAATCTTTGGGTGTAAACTTTTCAGGTAGTTTTTCACCCGTAACACTTGCTAGAGAAACAATTAGGGTTTTTACTTTAGCTGAATTAATCCTGTCAAACTCTTCAATTAATAAATTTTGAATTTCAACTAGTAATTCTTTATCTATAATAGGAGTGTTAAAAATACTATAATCAGATTCAGAATATTTATATACTCTATCTATACAGACGATGGGTGCATTGAACCCTAAAATATCACTTCTAAGAACTTTTATATCATTACGGACAGTTCGCTCTGAAACACTTCTGATTTCTCCGGCTTTATTACTAATTGCCTCAGAACATTTTCTTATAAGATATTCTATATCACAGGTGACAAATTGATTTTTTAAACAAGAGTCAATTGTTTTATAACGAATAAAAGCATTTAGATTTACAGGCATAATTTTATTGTATTGCAGATAGACTGCAATTTAGCAATATATATTTGCACTATTAATTTATTGAAATGAGGAATTCCGTAAGGGGTTGCTGTTTTTGAGTTTTAAGTTTATAGAATCAATCACTAAAATTAAATAGTTCCTTATGCTCTATTTTTAAAACTTTGGCAATGGCATTTACATTACCTATAGAAGTATTAATTATACCACGTTCAATTCGGCTAACCTGTGATATTTCCATATCTAGATCAATAGCCAATTGTTCTTGGGTTAAACCCCTTTCCTTTCGTAATCTTTTAAGATTTTTTCCAAAGGCATCAAGAAATAAAATTTCATCAAGATACTCCACTTTGTAAAATTCGTGGAGACCCATTACAATCTAATAGGCATATTTGCCTATATTTATTCAAATAGATACTAATTTCAAAAACTGAGAAGATTTATTGGTTTTTGATATAATATTTTAAACAAATACTTAAATAAATAATATGGATGAAGAAGAATTAAGAAACGGTGCAGGATCTCCTGGAGAATCTGCAAGATTTATAACTAACCTATATCTAAATAAAATTAAACAAGGAGATAATACTCTTGAGGCTAAGACTCATTTAATTAAAGAAAGATATTCTATATATTCTAGATTAGGACATCAAATATCTGATGATGATATTGACTATACAATAATAAATTATACATGCGAAAGCTTACCAGAATTGATTTTCTTTTTTAAAACTTATGAATCGTTAAATGACTGTCTCTTATACACATCTCCGAGCCC
>OJBP01000705.1_pt1 | contig 14547 bp, 6 predicted proteins | sample 1590691 | NCBI WGS metagenome assembly OJBP01 (sample SAMN05416848, study PRJEB24817) | seawater metagenome | isolation source: Sea water | place: Canada:Atlantic | collected 2013-07 | reverse complement strand
CGGTGGTGTGAGAGGCGCACTCTGCTAGTTGCTAGCAGAGCCGTCTACTCGATTGGCAACTGGCTTTATTTTCAACTCCATAATAGGTAAAAATCTGTCTTTAATAGATGTCTCTAATTTTCCAATTACTTTAAATCCAATTTGTTCATAGAATTTTTCAGCATTTGGGTCAGCGTCCAATATAATTTTTTCGATATTCGATTTTTTAATTCGTTGTAGAAAATCAGTCATAAGCATTTTTCCAAATCCACGTTTAATAAATTCCGGCTCAACAAATAAGTTCTCTAATTTTACGATTAGATTGTCCATTTTGAAATATGAATAATATCCGATTATTTTATTTTCATTATCAGTCAATTTATAAACTTCTTTTTCAGCAATATAAGTTTCTGAAATAGTTAAATCATTTCTCCAATTTTCGATTTGTTGCCTGCTATAATTCCAATGAGATTTTGACCGAATGGTTAATTCAGTTAAATCTTCTGCATCTGTTCGTATAGCTTTTTCTATTCTCATTTTTTCAGCTTGTTGCCAACGTTTGTATAAACGCAAGTTATTACATATTAGTCATATATCATACCCATACCAGGTGTATAAACGAATGTTTTTACTTAATCCTAGCAATCTCGATTTTCAGCGTATAAACGCATGTTTTTCAATTGTACACGTTTGTAAACGGCTATTTGAATACTTGTTACAAGTCGTAATAATCTACCACGAGACTTGGTCGTGTGATATCACATTTTCGCGAAAGCGTACAGAAGAGGCTACTTGGTTATTTTGGTAAGGGACTTGATGCTCACTGCTTCTTTACAGTTATCTAGTTCCATTTTGAGATCGTTTCCTGCTTCGTCTTGTCCTGTGATTACAAAATAACCACATGGCTCGCGGCGAGGTACGCTTTTTCCAAAATCTACATCCCCTAGCTTTAATAAACGGTTTATAGTGACCGTATCTAGTTGCATAGCGGCAAGTGACTGCGTTGCTTCTGGGGTGAGATTATAAGGTTTTACACGCAGGTTTTTAAGCACACGCTCTTGTGGAAAGTAAGCACAACTGGTTTTTTTACCGCTAAAAAAGAAAGCAAGTAAAATAAGCCCAATGGAAAAGCCACCGAGGTAATATCCTATACGTTTAAGAATGTGCATTGCGTTACTAGAAGATCAAAAGGTTGATGTCTCGGTAAGAAAGGTCAAACCAATCTGCTACCGATTTTTTGGTTAAAATACCGTGGTAAAAATACAATCCATTTTTTAATCCGCGGTCGTAGCGTAGCTTATTTTCTATACCGCCTTCCTCTGCAATGTCAAGTAGGTAAGGGGTAAAAATATTACTGAGAGATACAGATGCCGTACGGGCAAATCTTGCAGGAATATTAGGCACACAATAGTGCGTCACGCCATGTTTCTTATACGTTGGTTTATCATGCGTAGTAACTTCTGAGGTTTCAAAACAACCTCCCATATCGATACTTACGTCTATAATGACAGCGCCGTTTTTCATCCCTTCTACCATGCGCTCGCTCACTATGACCGGTGCGCGGTTTGCACCTCGCACAGCACCTATGACTACGTCACAACGCTTGAGGGCTTTTACAAGATTCTTAGGCTGTAGGGTAGAGGTATATAATGGCCTGCCTACATTAGTCTGTATGCAGCGTAGTTTTGTGATTGAGTTATCAAAAATCTTAACATTTGCCCCTAGTCCGATAGCAGATCGCGCGGCAAACTCGCCTACGGTGCCTGCTCCTATAATCACAATCTCTGCTGGTGGCACGCCGCTTATGTTACCTAGCAGCATACCGGTGCCCGTTTCTGGGCTAGACATAATTTCTGCCGCCATTTGTACGGCTGCGGTACCTGCAATTTCAGAAAGTGTGCGCACGGCAGGGTAGGTGCCGTCCTCATCTTTTATAAACTCAAAAGCGAGTGCAGTGATGCGCTTGCTAGCGAGTTTTTCAAAATATTGTTTCTTCTGGGTTTTGATCTGTAAGGCAGAGATAAGCACCGTTTGTGGGTTCATCATCTCTATTTCTTCTAGGGAAGGTGGTTCTACCTTGAGAATCATAGGGCAAGAAAACACTTTGGCAGTGTCTTGGGTAATTTCTGCGCCGTTTTCTGAGTAGTCCTTGTCTGTGTAGCGTGCGCCTTTTCCAGCTTTAGACTCCACCATCACGCGGTGTCCATTTGCCGTAAGCGCTCCCACAGCATCGGGAGTTAAGCACACCCTGCGTTCTTGAAAGTGTGTCTCTCGCGGAATCCCAATAAAGAGCTCTCCTCGTTTCTTTTCGACCTCAAGACATTCCTCTTGAGGAAGCAACATTTCTCTAGTAAAAGGTGAGCTATTGGTTTCCATGTGTGTTTGTATGCGATTACCCAAAAGTAAGGAATAATTTAAAATATAGACTAGATATAAATCAAGACGCAGCTGTAGCGTGGATTACAGTATTGAAGGAATATGCTGTTGTATTATAATTGTCTATGCTTCCATGTTTTAATTGTAGATAAATAATAATGCAGTTATGTTTCTCAAAGTAAATGCGAGACAGCTTTCGCGAAAGCGTAAAAAACCACATTGCCAATAATCTGTAAAGGCATTCTCGCATCTGTCTTGTAAAAAGTATCTTTGCACCCACAAAAGAAGATTATGAAATACGCTGAAAATATATTAGGAACGATAGGAGACACTCCTATGGTAAAAATGAACGCACTTGTAAAAGACCTTCCTTGTCTTGTGCTGGCAAAATATGAAACTTTTAATCCTGGAAATTCTGTAAAAGACCGTATGGCGTTACAGATGGTAGAAGATGCAGAGGCTGCCGGGATTCTTAAACCTGGAGGGACTATTATAGAAGGTACTTCTGGTAATACGGGAATGGGGCTTGCCCTTGCTGCTATTATTAAAGGATATAAAATGATCTGTGTAATCTCAGACAAGCAGTCTAAAGAGAAGATGGATATCTTGCGTGCCGTAGGTAGTGAGGTGGTAGTGTGTCCTACAAATGTAGAGCCAGATGATCCAAGATCTTACTACTCTACATCAAAAAGACTTGCCGAAGAAACACCAAATAGCTGGTACGTAAACCAGTATGATAATCCTTCTAACTGTAAGGCACACTTTAATAGTACAGGACCAGAAATCTGGGATCAAACAGATGGAAAGGTAACGCACTTTGTGGTAGGTGTAGGAACAGGAGGTACCATCTCTGGGGTAGGAAGCTATCTTAAAATGAAAAACCCGAATGTAAAAGTATGGGGAATTGATACGTACGGTTCTGTATTTAAAAAATATAAGGAGACAGGTATTTTTGACGAAAATGAGATTTACCCATACATCACAGAGGGAATAGGGGAAGATATATTACCACTTAATGTAAACTTTAGCATCATCGATGGTTTTACAAAGGTGACAGATAAGGATGCTGCAGTATACACAAGACGCCTTGCCAAAGAGGAAGGGATGTTCTTAGGGAATTCGGCTGGATCTGCTATCAAAGGGTTGTTACAACTTAATGAGGAAGGAAAATTTGGTCCAGATGATGTCGTTGTCGTACTCTTCCACGATCATGGAAGCCGTTACGTAGGTAAGATGTTTAATGACGACTGGATGCGCGAGCGCGGTTTCTTAGACCAAGAATATAAGGTAGCAAGCGATTTGATCCAGAATCACATAGATAAACCACTTGTGACTGTAAAGACAGAGGAGCTTGTATCACACGCGATAGAGCGCATGCGTGATTATAAAATCTCACAAATCCCAGTAGAAGATGTGACAGGTATTGTAGGTTCTGTAGATGAGGGAGACCTTTTTAGAGCATATATGGAGAATAACGATGTGGCAGACTTACCTATCAAGGATGTAATGGGAGCAGCATATCCTATTGTGCAGAAAAATGCAACCGTAGCAGAGGTGTCAAAGCTTATCTCAAAAGAGAATAATGCAGTCTTAGTAGATCTAGGAGATGGTAAACATCACATCATTACAAAGCATGATATTATTAATGCGATGTAATTACATAGCACTTTTTAGAAAAAAAACGCGGGACGTAGTCTCGCGTTTTTTTTGTGCGCTATTGTGATGTTATTTTCATTTGTGAATTACGTATTTTGTTAATAATCAGAAAGATGTATTTTAGCTTTGAGAAATAAGCTCCTATGCAAGAAGACTTTTTACATTACTTATGGAAATTTAAGAAGTACGCTTTCGCGAAAGCAGAAACAACCTCAGGCTTGCCCATTACATTAATCAATGTAGGACAGCATAATTATCTAGCCGGGCCAGACTTTTTTAATACCACACTTGTAATAGGTGATCAAAAGTGGGCTGGAAATGTAGAAATACACTTAAAGTCTTCAGATTGGTATGCGCATAATCATGAGGTAGATGCTGCTTATGACAATGTGATTCTGCATGTAGTGTGGGAGCATGACGTAGAGATTTACAGAAAAGACAATACTGCCATCCCAACCTTAGTACTCAAAGATCTAGTTGCCGAAAAATCATTGTATAATTATAAGGAGCTCTTTAATAATCAGTCACAACAATGGATTAATTGTGAGAACAGCATAAGTGAGGTGCCAGAGATGATAGAAAGCAACTGGCTTGAACGCCTCTATTTTGAACGCTTAACGCGAAAAACGGAGCACATCACACCTATTCTTAACAAGGTAAACGGTGACTGGGAAGCGGCACTTTTTGTGTTGCTCATGCGTAGTTTTGGCACCAAAGTAAACGCAAACGCCTTTCAGTCCATCGCCGAAAAAATTGACTTTTCTATCATTCGTAAATGCGCTCAAGAACCCTTTAGACTAGAAGCATTATTATTAGGTATAGGCGGGTTATTACCAGAAAACACCATAGACTCATACCCGATGCAGCTACAAGGAGAGTTTGAGTTTGTTTCTCATAAATTTCAGATTGCAAGCGATGGCATATTGCCAGTGCAATTCTATAAGTTGAGGCCAGATAACTTTCCCACAATACGCCTGTCACAAGTGGCGCAGCTCTACCATAAACACCTGAATTTGTTTCAGAAAATGATGTCTGCTTCAACTATTGCTGAGTTATACGCCCTGCTTGATCTTAAAGCTTCTCAGTATTGGGATACACACTATTCTTTTGGGAAAGACCAGAAAAAACGTGCTAAGAAGCTATCGTCGTCATTTATAGATATCATCATTATAAATGCGATTATACCATTACGATTTTCTTATAATCAATACCTAGGGAAAGATGAGAGTGAGGTGTTGCTGTCTATGATGCACGCCATCAAACCCGAAAGTAATAGTATTATCAATAAATATAACAGCATAAGAGATCGAGCAAAGAATGCTCAAGAAACCCAAGCGTTATTAGAATTAAAAGCCAACTACTGTGATCTCAATAAATGCCTGTCATGTGCCGTTGGTAATTATTTAATTAAGCATTAACATATAAATTTCGTTTAAGAAACCTAAAAAGGTGTGCTCATTAAAATGAACACACCTTTTTTAAAAATAACTATACTCAGCTAGAGATTATAGGTATTTGTAATTTCTATATAAAATTCATTTTTAATAAATTTAGCTAATTGAAATTGGATTAAAATAAACCTATTTTAAGCTGTTGTTTAAATTTCATGATGCAACTAGTTGTCTTTGATTGCAAAATGCTCTTAAATATCTTTAAATTGAATTTTGTGTAAAAAATCTAGTTTTAAAACTCTTAGTCTTTAAATTCACTTACAAAGTGCATTTTTACAGATGGATACTTCTGTTGCGTCATCTGTAATGTAAAAGGAGAATCTGCTAGAAATACGAGTTGCCCTCTTTTGTCTTTTGCCATAAAACGTTGTTTTACTCGTAAAAATTCTTTGAATTCTTCACTTTTTGGATCTTCTGGGTCAACCCAGCAAGCTTTTGATACACTTAGAGGTTCGTAGGTGCACTTAGCTCCGTATTCGTGTTCAAGACGGTATTGTATTACTTCATATTGTAATGCTCCTACAGTACCTATTACTTTACGACCGTTAAGTTCGAGTGTAAATAATTGTGCAACACCTTCATCCATAAGTTGGTCAATACCCTTAGCAAGCTGTTTAGACTTCATAGGGTCTGCGTTATTGATGTATCTAAAATGCTCAGGAGAGAACGCAGGTATACCTTTATAATGCAGCTCTTCGCCAGAAGTAAGTGTGTCACCTATTTTAAAGTTACCAGTATCATGCAGTCCCACAATATCACCTGGATATGAGATGTCTACAATCTCCTTGCGCTCTGCAAAAAATGCATTAGGACTTGAGAATTTTAATTTTTTCTTGTTTCTAACGTGCAGGTATGGCTTGTTGCGTTCAAAAACACCAGAAACTATTTTTATAAAAGCAAGTCTGTCTCTGTGTTTAGGATCCATGTTTGCGTGAATCTTGAATACAAAACCAGAGAAGTCTTTTTCGTCAGGTTGTACTAGGCGTTCTTCACTCTTTTTTGGACGTGGTGGTGGAGCAATTTTTACAAAACAATCTAGTAATTCCCTTACTCCAAAATTATTAAGAGCAGAACCAAAAAATACAGGTTGTTGCTTTCCATCAAGATAATCCTGCTGATTGAAAGCAGGGTATACTCCTTGTACTAGCTCAATTTCTTCTCTGAGATTATCGGCAGCTTTAGGGCCTATGAGCTTATCAAGCACTTCATCTTTAAGATTTGAGATTTTGATGGTTTCCTCGATATTTTTTCTGCTGTCTCCACTAAAAAGGTTAACATTTTTCTCCCAAAGGTTGTAAATTCCTTTAAAGTCATACCCCATACCAATAGGGAAACTTAAAGGAGTAACTGAGAGGTGTAGTTTTTCTTCTATTTCATCTAGTAGTTCAAAAGCGTCTTTACCCTCACGATCCAGTTTGTTTACAAAAACAATCATAGGGATGTTGCGCATTCTACATACTTCCACTAGTTTTTCTGTCTGTGGCTCTACACCTTTTGCAACATCTACTACCACGATAACACTATCTACAGCAGTTAATGTTCTAAAAGTATCCTCTGCAAAATCCTTGTGACCAGGAGTATCAAGGATGTTTATTTTAATGCCATTATATTCAAAAGCAAGCACAGAAGTGGCTACAGAAATACCACGCTGGCGTTCTATTTCCATAAAGTCACTCGTAGCTCCTTTTTTAATTTTATTAGATTTTACAGCCCCAGCTTCTTGAATCGCTCCACCAAAGAGGAGTAATTTTTCAGTAAGTGTTGTCTTTCCTGCATCTGGGTGAGATACAATTCCAAACGTTCGGCGACGGGCTATTTCTTTTTTAAAACTCATAGAATTCACTAATATTTTAGAGTGTAAAGATACTATATAGTGTTAAGGAATAAGAAGTATATTTGAAAGCTACTTTAAAGGTAATTTTGACTGAGTTGAGGGTGGTTTTAGGCGCTTTCGCGAAAGCTGATTTGATTTTATATTGGGCGATTTTTTAATGATAATAGTTAGAACTTATTATATAGAAGATTGGTTTTTGTGTAGTTTGTCGATGATAATAAGTAGCATAACTAATACATTGAAAAGTAAAATTGTAGATGTAATAATCGCTTTATATTTGGACACCCAACTTAGACTGACATAAATTGACTAAATCTCAAATGAGGTTTACTATGGTTTCGATTTTTTTGATTTTTTGTTGTGGTCTATTCTATTGCAAACCTGCATCAAAATGTAATGTGTGTCTCACATTACTTTAATCACTGAAACTTTATTAAACCAAACCTGAGTCGAATTAATTCGTACTTAAAATGTATAATTATGCGTTTGCATAATAATTGAATAAGATGAAAAGAAAATTACAATTTGCTTCACTCCGAAGTTTAACTATGTTACTCCTAATAGGGAGCTTTAGTGTTTTAGGAACATTTGAGATGCACTCCCAAGTTATAGGGCAACAAGAAGCCTCAATTACTCAGGGTGTCACCTTTCAATGGGAGGATGATCAAGATGTCAATGGGGATAATGATATTGATAATACAGAAAATAATAGATCTGCAACCATACAGTCTATAACGGTAGGTAATGATGTGTTTAACACCTTCGTGGCTCCTTCTGGTTATCAACTCACGAGATTGGGTGGAAATGGGAATATTGCTGCCAGACATAGTAGGAATGGGATAGTACTTAATCGTACTACACCACCTTTTAGTGGAGAAGTTATTGGTACAAGTGCAAGTGCAACTTTTGATCCTACAGACACTGGTAGTGCTTGGGATAATGCTGCTCTCGCTGCTTTTCAAGATAAAAATTTAAATCACTATTTTACTTCAAATGGTAATGGGCAAAACATCTGTGGTAATTTTAGTGGTGTTGTGGATACGGGTAATGCTCAAAAACAGACATTATTTTATAATCCACCTATTCCTTCTAACCAAGATGGTATCATCGCTATTACAGAGCGTGGTGGTAATAACTGTTTTTATATACGTTTTTATGGTACTAAATTAGGGTCAAATACAGAAACGATACTTGGAGATACTTTCGTTAGAACATCCGGAGACCTTAGAGGTGGTGATGGTCCTAATCCACCGGCACCGGGATCTGATTATTGGGAGTCTGATAGGGAGATTGAAAATAGCCAATCCATTGCTATAGCGCTGTTTGAATTAAATAGTGTGGCACCTACAGGTTCGAAAATTACAAGAGTAGAATTTGTGGCTGCATCTTTAGATGATGGTGATGGTAAATTATTTATTCTTCAGAAATATGCCGTAGATCAATTAGAGATAGGATGCCTTAATGAGAAGTTTGAAGGAAATATTGATCTTTCAAATAATGTTCCTCAGGGTTCAACATACTCTGTGGTGAGTGGTCCTTCTCCTGCCGGTGAAGCATTTAATTTAAATAGCAATGGTACTTTTAGTTATACACCACCTGCTGGTTATACCGGTAGTGTAGTATTTGAGTATCAAGTGTGCTTGCCTGCTCCTAACTCCAGTGTGTGTGATACTGCATTTGTAACGCTTGATTATGTAAGCCCTCCTGAGGCTGCAATTATAGATTTAGATTGTAATTCAAACGGAACTACTAATTTAATTGTCACGAGTCCACTAGGTAATAATCTTGAATACTCTATAAACAATGGACCATTCCAGTCCGACACAACTTTTTCAAATTTATCTGAAGGTAGTTATGTTGTAACTGTAAGAGATATAAATACTGGATGTTCCCAAGCATCTGTATCTGGATTTGTTATAGAGAATCTTGAAGTCGCTATACCTATTGATGTAGCTGATGTAAGTTGTTTTGGAGGTAATGATGGAGCTATAAATCTTGAGCCATCTGGAGGCAAGGCACCTTATGAGTTTGAATGGAGTAACGGAGCAACTACAGAAGATCTTATTGGTTTGAGTGCGGGAACATACACAGTCGTTGTGACAGATGCTTATGGTTGTGAGCTTGAGGCAACTGCAGTTGTAAGTGGACCTGCTAAGGCAGTTTCAATCAAACCTAATACAGTAATTACAGCTGTATCTTGTTTTGAGGGTAACGATGGTGCTATAAATATTACGCCGGATGGTGGAACTCCTCCTTATACATATGTATGGAGTAACGGTGCGACTACACAAGATATTTCTAATCTTGAAGCGGGATCATATACGGTTACTGTTATAGATGCTAATAACTGTGAAGCTGAAAGTACATTTAGTGTAGAACAGCCTACCGCAGCATTGTCAATAACTGATACAATAACTAATGTGTTGTGTAATGGTGATGATAGTGGTGCTGTACAATTAACAGTTAGTGGTGGTACAGCTCCTTATACTTATGAATGGAGTGATGGATCAACTACAGCAAACTTAGAAGATGTTACTGCTGGAAGTTATTCGGTAGTGGTTAGAGATGCTAATGATTGTGAAATTCAGGAGTCTTTTACAATTACAGAGCCAGACTCTCCACTAAGTATAAATCTTACTAGAGAAAATGCTACAACTGCACAGAATTGTGCAGATGGTACTGCTATTGCTGCAGTAACGGGAGGAACAGCTCCTTATACTTACTTGTGGAGTAACGGAGCAACGGTTGCAACAATTTCAAACCTTGCGGATGGTACGTATTCTGTAACAGTGGAAGATGCAAATGGTTGTGAAATAACACAGAGCGTTGTTGTAGACTGTATTAATACGTGTGATGCAGTTATAGCAATAGGGACTGTGAGAGATGTACTTTGTGCTGGTGAGGAAACTGGTTCTACTACGGTAAGCGCTAGCTCGGAAGCTAATCCTGATGCGCTTTTTACTTTTACTTGGAGTAATGGAGATGTAGATGCTGGTGTTACTTCTAGTACCTTAGATAATATTGGTGCCGGGGTTTATACAGTAAGTGTTACTATAGATGGGACAGTGTGCCAGCCGGTAGAACAGAGTGTAACAATATCAGAGCCTAGTTCTGCAGTAGGAGTAACAATTGTTACTGAAGATGAAACTGGACCTGGTTTGTCAAATGGTGAGGCTAAAGCAACTGCAACTGGTGGTGTGGCACCTTATACGTATTCTTGGAGTACTGGCGCAACTACTGCAGAAATAAATAACTTAAGTCCTGGTGATTATACCGTAGAGGTGACAGATGCTAATGGATGTACAGTAGAGAATACTGTGACTATTAATCCAGGTAGTTGTAATAATTTAGCAATTACGACAGGGGTAGAGGATGTGACTTGTAATGGTTTTTCAGATGGTTCTATTATATCAACAACAACTGGAGGAAATGGACCATTTACCTACTCTTGGAGTAATGGAGCTACAACAGAAAATATCAATAATGTAACTGCAGGTTCATATACGGTTACTGTTACAGATTCTTTTACAAATTGTACAGCTCAGTCGACTGTTACAGTAAATGAGCCTACAGTATTAAGTGCAGGTATTGCTGTAAATAATGTATTGTGTTTTGGAGAATCAACAGGTTCTTTAAATCTTACAGTATCTGGTGGTACTCCAGATTATACATACGAGTGGAGTGGTGGTCAGACTATTGAAGATTTAACTGCTTTACCAGCTGGAAATTATTCGGTTATTGTTACTGATGGAAATGGTTGTACAACTACAGCTCAAGCTGTAATCAGTCAACCAGCTAGTGCGGTAACAGCTGATGTTTCTAGTACAAACGAAAATGGTGCTACGGCAAATGATGGTACTGCGACTGTTTTACCAGAAGGTGGAACTATGCCTTACACGATTTTGTGGAGTAATGGAGAGACTACTAATACTATTGATGGTCTTGATGCTGGGGATTATGCAGTTGTCGTTACAGATGCAAATGGATGTACATATGAAGAGACTATTACTGTAGCTTCGACAAATCAAGTACCCGCTCCAGTTAATGATTCAGCAACAACAAGCGAAGATACTGCTGTGGCGATTAATGTTACAGATAATGATAGTTTTGGGTCAGATGGTCCAAATGATTCAGTGATAGTTATTACAGAACAACCAGAGAATGGATCTGTAACTGTTGATGATGGTGGAACTCCAAATGACCCAACTGATGATACTGTACTTTATACTCCAGAACCTGATTTTAATGGAACTGATACCTTTGAGTACGAAATTACAGACAGTAATGGAGATTCTGAGACGGCTACTGTAACGGTAGTGGTTACTCCAGTGGATGATGTAGTTTCAGATACTTCAAATACAGATGAAGATGTACCTGTTGAAATAGATGTATTAGGGAATGATACTTTCGATGAAAATGCTGATGTGGCAATAACAGATGTTACGGATCCTGCAAACGGAACAGTAGAGATCAACGATAATGGCACTGTAACCTATACTCCAAATCCTGATTTCAACGGAGAAGATACTTTTGATTACACAGTAACTGTAACAAACCCTGATGGAACAACAACAACTGAGACTGCTACTGTAGTAGTAACAGTAACTCCAGAGGAGGATGTAATGGATGACGCTGCGACAACACCAGAAGATACACCAGTAGATATTGATGTATTAGAGAATGATGGTTTCGATCCTGCTGCTGATGTAGCAGTAACAGATGTTACGGATCCTGCAAACGGAACTGTAGTTATCAACGATGATGGCACTGTAACCTATACTCCAGATCCTGATTTCAACGGAGAAGATACTTTTGATTACACAGTAACTGTAACAAACCCTGATGGAACAACAACAACTGAGACTGCTACTGTAGTAGTAACAGTAACTCCAGAGGAGGATGTAATGGATGACGCTGCGACAACACCAGAAGATACACCAGTAGATATTGATGTATTAGAGAATGATGGTTTCGATCCTGCTGCTGATGTAGCAGTAACAGATGTTACGGATCCTGCAAACGGAACTGTAGTTATCAACGATGATGGCACTGTAACCTATACTCCAGATCCTGATTTCAACGGAGAAGATACTTTTGATTACACAGTAACTGTAACAAACCCTGATGGAACAACAACAACTGAAACTGCTACTGTAGTAGTAACAGTAACTCCAGATAATCCATCACTAGATCTATTTAAAGAAGGTAATTATGAAGATACAAATGAAGATGGGGTAGTAAATCTTGGAGATTCTATTATATACAACTTTATAGTATTCAATAATGGTGATGTTCCACTTAGTAATATTACTCTAACTGATGAATTAGTTGAAGTAATGGGTGGACCTATAGATCTTGAAGTTGGAGAAAGTGATTCGATGACATTTACAGCGATATACGCTATTACTCAAGATGATATTAATGCAGGAGCTGTATATAACCAAGCAATTGCTACTGGTGAAGATCCAGCTGGAGAATTAGCAACAGATGCATCTGAAGATCCAACCGGTATAAATCCTAATAATCCTCTTAACGATCCAGATTGTATGGAATGTACTATTACAGTTCTTAATCAAGATCCGGAAATTGCAATTGTTAAGACTGGACTGTTCAATGATCAAAATGGAGACGGTTTCGCTCAAGCTGGTGAGACAATCACTTATAACTTCTCTGTGACAAACACTGGAAATGTTACAGTAACTAATATTGTTGTAACAGATCCATTAGTAACAGTAACTGGAGGTCCTATTGATTTAGTGCCTGGAACTAGTGATGATACTACGTTTTTAGCTGAATATGTCTTAACACAAGAAGATGTGGATGCAGGACTAGTAGAAAACCAAGCACTTGCAACTGGTCAAGATCCAAATGGAGATGATGTAGTAGATACTTCTGATGATAATAGTACAATAGAAGGGGAAGAGGATGTAACAATCACAGATTTACCTGAAGATCCAGGAATGATAGCAATAGTTAAGACTGGAACGTTCAATGATGAAGATGGAGATGGTTTTGCACAAGCTGGTGAGACAATCACTTATAACTTCACAATTACAAACACTGGAAATGTAACAGTGACTAATATTGTTGTAACAGACCCATTAGTAACAGTAACTGGTGGACCGATTGATTTAAATGCTGGCGCTTCAGATGCTACAACTTTTAGTGCTATTTATACTATTACGCAAGCAGATATTGACAATGGCGGAGTAACAAATCAAGCACTTGCTACAGGACAGAATCCTGATGGCGATGATGTAACAGATACTTCTGATGATGACAGTAATCTTGAGGATGATGATACTATCACAATATTCCCAACAGATGAAGGAGCGATTGCATTAATCAAGACTGGAACATTTAATGATGTAAACGAAGATGGTTTTGCACAAGCGGGAGAGACTGTAACGTATAACTTCACCGTAACAAATACTGGAAACGTAACGATTACAAATATTGTTATCACTGATGAATTAGTAACTGTAACTGGTGGACCAATTGATTTAATAGTTGGTGGCGTTGACACAGATACATTCAGTGCGGTGTACACAATTACACAAGCAGACGTTGATGCAGGTGGAGTAACAAACCAAGCACTTGCTACAGGACAGAATCCTGATGGTGATAATGTAACGGATACTTCTGATGATGATAGTAACCTTGAGGATGATGAAACAGTTACTACTTTCCCAACAGACGAAGGAGCGATTGCATTAATCAAGACAGGAACATTTAATGATGTAAACGGAGATGGTTTCGCTCAAGCGGGAGAGACGGTAACATATAACTTCACAGTAACGAACACTGGAAACGTAACGATTACGAATATTGTAATCACGGATCCAATGGTAACTGTAACTGGCGGACCTATTGATTTAGTTGCTGGCGCTTCAGATGCTACGACCTTCAGTGCTATTTATACTATCACACAAGCAGATATCGATAACGGAGGTGTAACAAACCAAGCACTTGCTACAGGACAGAATCCTGATGGTGATACTGTAACGGATACTTCTGATGATGATAGTAATCTTGAGGATGATGAAACAATCACAACCTTCCCAACAGATGATGGAGCAATTGCATTAATCAAGACTGGAACATTTAATGATGTAAACGGAGATGGCTTCGCTCAAGCGGGAGAGACTGTAACGTATAACTTCACAGTAACAAACACTGGAAACGTAACGATTACAAATATTGTAATCACGGATCCAATGGTAACTGTAACTGGCGGACCTATTGATTTAG
>OJBP01000699.1_pt1 | contig 14741 bp, 16 predicted proteins | sample 1590691 | NCBI WGS metagenome assembly OJBP01 (sample SAMN05416848, study PRJEB24817) | seawater metagenome | isolation source: Sea water | place: Canada:Atlantic | collected 2013-07 | reverse complement strand
CCTCTTCGTCGGCAGCGTCAGATGTGTATAAGAGACAGCTATTATTCAAGCCAAGAATTGCCTTATAGCCTACCATAATTTCTGCAAGCTCTGAAGCAGATCCTAAGATTACAGCAGATGTCAAGCCTTCGGGTTTGTAAGTAAACTGATGAAACACCGTTGCAAGACCGCCTATCGAGTGTGCGATAATATGATCAGGTTTATAAGCATTGATTGCAGTTTCTATTGCCTGTGCATATCTTGGAACGTTAAGTAACTTTCCAGTTGAGTATCCATGAGCAGGTGCATCTATGGCATAGATATCATAATTCCTTTTCTGTAGGTCTTCTATAAGTCTATACCATCTATAAGTATTACTTTCCCATCCATGAATGAGAAGAACCTTTTTGCCAGTTCCTTTCCAATGATATGACTGAAGCTCACAAGATCCAGAATCTAATTTTTCAAACTTTGGATTTTCTAAATATGGAATTTGCTCCCCATAAGGTCTGCCTTTGCGAGGAGTGCAAAAGATATTAAATGATTGCTGCGCTGCTTTGGCAGGACTAGCAAGACTAACGCTATTAATTTTTGCCCCTATAAGTTTAGGTATAAGGCGTTGTAGTGACTTTTTCAATAGTAATATTATTCTCTGTTAACGGAATCTGGCGAAAATGCAGGAGTACAAATGGACATATACTCGCATTCTTCAGTAAATGGATTGCTGTATTGAACTCTTGTATTACGTTCTATTTTAATGCTTTGACCCGTTTCCAGTATTAAAGTTTCGTTTTCTATGATAAATTGTTTCTTTCCACGTATTATATAAGTAAACTCGTCAAATTCTGGAGTTTGAAAAGGCTCACTCCATCCTGGTGGTGCAACCATGTGAGCTATGCTTACATCTGTATTTCCATCTGTGGCGCGACCCCAGTGCTCTTCTATTAACTTTCCATCTGTAGTAGGTACTACAAATGGGCTTTTCTGAATTTTATATTTTTTACTCATTACCAGCTTATTTGAACATATTTTATAGGTGCATCATCTGGTATTTGAGAGAACTCTACTTTTGATTGTGTATCAAACATAAGCTCAGATGGAAGGTGCTTTTTATCAATTGTAAAGAAGATGTCATTATCCTCAATAAGAACAACTATAGTAGATATCAAGTTGTCTATGCGCTTGATTTTATAACCATCTTGAATATCTTTAAAAGTGCTTTTGGTAGTGATACCTTCGGTTGTTTTAAAGCGCTCATCATATACTCGAATATAGTTGATAGTCGCATCAGTTTCATTTGAACTTGGACCTAGTTCTAATAGCTTTTTACCTCCTTTTTCAAAAACGGTCACATATCCTTGTGGCGTTTTAAAGTCTGTAGCTCCTGTAGCATCTACAAGACTATCATTTGCAAAAGTTGTTTTGAGTTCGCTTACCTTAGTAGTCTTTGTAAGTGGCCCTACAGTTTCCTTTGAGATGCTAAAGTTGCCAGAATTACTACAGCTTGCGAGTATAAGTCCTAAAATTGATAATGTTATAATGTGTTTTTTCATAAAAATATTGATGCACCTCATGTGTGATGGATGCTATTATTTGTAATAAAACTACCGTTAGGTTAGCTTTTAATCATTTTAATGATTTCTAATTATTTCAGCATTTTACCAAGTATTCCAAATACTCCGCGTATTACTGTAGCACTGGTAAGTACCTTAATTAATGCTTTTGCTCCAGCACTTTGTGTGCTTTTTGAACTAGATGATCTAGAAGAAGACTTTGTTGCTTTGGCGCGTTCTTCTTTGGCTTTTTCCTTTGCTTCAGACTCGTTTGCTTTATCTATCTTTTTCTGTAAAAGTTCATAAGCACTCTCACGGTCTGTGAGTTCGCTATACTTTTCTACTAGTTCAGATCTATCATTAATACTATCAATCTCTTTTTGAGTAAGCACGTCCATACGCGACATAGGAGCACGTAACATTGTTGCAGCAAGTGGAGTAGGGCGACCTTTCTCATCAAGGGCAGAAATTAATGCTTCCCCTATACCTAACGAGGTAAGTACCGACTTGGTATCGTAGTATGGAGAATCCGGATAGTTTTCGGCAGTAAGTTTTATGGCTTTTCTATCTTTTGCAGTAAATGCACGTAAAGCATGTTGCACTTTTAGACCTAACTGACTCAATACTCCGTCTGGAATATCTGTTGGGTTTTGAGTTACAAAATAAATTCCAACCCCTTTAGAACGTATTAATTTTACAATACTTTCTATCTGGCTGTGCAGTGCTTTTGAGGCTTCTTTAAATATAAGGTGTGCTTCATCTATAAAGATTACAAGCTCTGGTTTACCGCTGTCTCCTTGTTCTGGAAAGGTAGAATAAATCTCTGCCAGCAAGCTTAGCATAAATGTAGAAAACAGTTTAGGTCTATCTTGAATATCTGTAAGACGAATCACGTTTATAACGCCACGGCCATCCTCAGTTTTTCTAGTAAGATCATCTGTATTAAAAGATTTTTCTCCAAAAAAGATATCTGCTCCTTGTTGTTCTAGTTCTACTATCTTGCGTAAGATGGATCCAGAAGATGCAGGAGATATTCTTCCGTAATTTTCTTCTATCTCTCCTTTACCTTCCTTAGTAGCGTACTGCAAGATTTTTTTGAAATCCTTTAAATCTAGTAAAGGCAATTTATTATCATCACTATATTTAAAGAGAATAGAGATAATACCAGATTGTGCAACAGTAGCATCAAGAATACGAGAAAATAACACAGGTCCAAACTCACTTACTGTAGCTCTTAATCTCACCCCATTTTGATCTGAGAGTGTGAGAAGTTCTACGGGAAAATCTTTTGCTTCAAAGGGAACTCCAATTTTTTCATGGCGCTCATCTATTTTAGCATGTCCTGGGCTTGCTTTTGCAATACCAGATAGATCACCTTTCATATCCATTAAAAGTACAGGGATACCTTTGTCAGATAAGTTTTCGGCTATTATTTGTAGTGTTTTTGTTTTTCCAGTTCCAGTTGCTCCGGCTATGAGGCCGTGACGATTCAAGGTTTTAAGGGGCACTTTTACGTGTGCATTTGTAATCGTCTCACCATCTAGCATCGCAGCTCCCATCGTTATAAAGTCTCCCTTAAACGTATTTCCTGCTTTAATAAATTCTAGAAATTCTTTTTTTTTATCCATATGGGTAGGTTGTTAGTGCGCTTTCGCGAAAGCGTACTACATCATGTAATCTAAAAGTTTAAAAATACGTAATCCTTAAAAAAGGTTCTCATCTATGTGTACATTTATTGTCTAAAAAACAATCTATATGAAAAGACTTTCCTTATTCGCCGCGTGTTTATTACTTTTTTTGTCTTGTCAAGAAAGACATTCTCTTACAAGACCAGCACTAGAAACCAAGGTTGAAATTAATGAAAAACCTGTCTTTCATAAGTCTCACGAGATCACAAAGAAAGACGCTCCTTTTTCTGATGTAGTACAAGTAGGCGAGATGTATTTTCTCTCTGGTCAAATAGGTTTAAATCAAAAAAACCGCACACTAGTACCTGGTGGAATAACTGCCGAAACAACGCAAACCCTTGAAAACATAAAAGAGGTATTAGCGCAGCACGATATGGATATGAGTAATGTGGTGAAGGCATTAGTAATACTTGATGATATAAAAGACTTCAAAGCATTTACTGAAGTGTATAGCTCTTATTTTCCTCAGAAACCAGCTAGAACAACCTTTGCCGTCGAAGCACTAGCTCTAGGTGCAAAAATTGAGATAGAGGTGATCGCTGTTAAAAATTAATAAGTACCTTTTAGAAAAAAATGAAGCTATTAACCAGGTTCTCTTTCATACTTACATGTATCGTATTTATAAATTGCGATAATGACGACGCATTTTCTTCAGCTATTAATGAAGAGCAAATAACATTACCTACGATAGCTATATTAGGTGACGATCTTAATACAGGAGCAAACTTTAACTTAGTGAAGTGGACCGCATCTTATGAGGATATGATAACTACAAATCTTCAAGAAACGATAGGATTTGAGTTTGGGTTTTTGCAAAGTACCATAGGAACAGAACTTGCATTTGCTCTAGATTTCCCAACTACTTCTTATGTATTTTACGATGTGGCTACAGGCGGTATGCGAAGTGTAACAGATTTTTTCAATCCTGAGAATACTACAAATAATTTCTATACTATAAATGCAGATCAAAGTTTACTCACCTATTACCTAGATGCTACTAGTACTTGTTGTAATATATATGTGCATAGCTATAACCAACTATCAGGAGCGTCTTCAGAGTCGTATATAGGTAACGCAGATATAGCGCCTGTTCAATTTAATGTCTTTGCCAGCGATAATAGATCTTTTGCCTTAGCTGTAGATACTTTTACGGGAGTGCGTAATCTCTATGTAAATAGCGCAATAGATGGCGAGCGCTTAGGTGTTATAGATGTAAGTGAGTATGGTGGTTTTATGTACAATGATGTGCGTGATGAGATGTATCTATTTAGTTTTAATGGTGATGCAGTGTCTCATGTCGTTCTTGATATAAATACTTTTACTACTAGCGAGGTTAATTCGTTTCCTTTGGGATTAAGTATAAGTGACGGTTTTAATGAGGCGCATTTTTCTCAAAATGAGATGGTTTTTAAGGAGTTTGATGGGATTGTTTCTAGTATCTACTCCTACGAAACAGATGCTATTATTACTTATAATAGTACAGATTTAATAAATAGAATTTTTGAAGAAACGGGTCGAGGGATCAATATTATAAATACGTCAATAGATCTTGATACGAGAACATACGTTGTGATGGGAACGTATATGGAAGATAATATTACGTATGGTCTTGTGGTATTAATGAGCTTAGATAAGGAAGTAATACTCACGCTAGAAACGGATAGTGTGAGACCTCAAGAAGTAATTTTCATAAGAGACTAGCAAAAAAAAATACCACTTCGTGAGAAGTGGTATTTAAATATTTTAAGCAATTTAATCTTTAAATATCATCAAAGCTTACATCTGTAAACTTATCTGGGCTCATGCTACTAGGCTTTTCTGAAGAAACAGCACCTGAGTCTACAACTTCTGTTGGCTCTGGGCGTGAGTAATCATTCTGGTGACGATCTGATATTACTTCTTCACCTTTTTCATCAAGAATATATGAAGTCATATCATTCAAGTTTTCTGTAAAACCTGCGAAGTCTTCTTTATATAAGTAGATTTTATGTTTCTTAAAATGGAAAGACCCATCATCATTTGTAAACTTCTTGCTCTCTGTAATGGTAAGGTAATAATCTCCTGCCTTCGTAGATCTTACATCAAAAAAGTAAGTGCGTCTTCCTGCTCTTAATACTTTTGAGAAAATCTCTTCATTGTCACGTCCTTCGTAATCACTCATAATAGTCCTTATTGTTTGGATTGTGTTTATCTACTTCAAAAATGATAAAAAATTAGCCATTGCCCAATTTTTTCTACATTTCTTTTTCGTCTAGTTGTTTTACGTAAAGTTCTTTATAGTATCCTTCTTGCTCTATTAGTTGATTGTGAGAGCCTTGCTGTGTTATTTTTCCATCTACAATAATTAGAATTTGGTCAGCATTTTTTGCAGATGATATTCTATGGCTCACGATGATGGTCGTAGTATCGACAGTTAATTTCTCTAGATTGTTTAGTATTTCTTCTTCCGTCTCGGTATCTACAGCGCTTAAACAGTCATCTAGAAGTAATATTTTAGGGTTGCCTATAAGTGCTCTGGCTATGGATACACGCTGCTTTTGACCTCCAGAAAGTGTGATTCCTCGTTCTCCTAGAATGGTATCATAACCATTTTTAAAATCAATGATGTTGTGGTGTACAGATGCTGCTTTCGCGAAAGCGTAAACCTGTTCATCACTTGCGTTTGTATCACCAAACTTGATATTCTCACCTATGGTATCAGAAAACAAGAACGCATCTTGAGGTACATACCCTATTTCTGAACGCAAATCGTCAAGATTAACGTCTCTCATAGCATAACCGTCTATTTGAATTACACCACCTGTGACGTCATATAATCTACCTATAAGCTCAAGTATAGTTGACTTTCCAGAACCTGTAGGACCTATGATAGCAAGTGTCTGCCCAGGATTAATAGAGAAAGATACATTCTTTAAGGCCGTGATATTTGTGTCGTCATAGGTAAATGTAACATTCTTAAATTCGATAGCACCTGTAATAGGCGTGTGGTTACTTACCGTATTCTGAATTTGAGGTACTATTTCTAGAAACTCATTAATTCGTATTTGTGAAGCCTCTGCAGCTTTAATTATCGAGGTAACCCATCCTACCGTAGCCACAGGCCAGGTAAGCATGTTTACATACATTATAAACTCTACTAGTGTACCTAAATCTGGTATAGTACCGTCTATATATTGCTGTCCTCCCACAAAGATTACAATAAGGTTACTAGCGCCTATTAATCCTATCATAAGAGGGAAGAAGAAGGCTTGTACCTTTACAAGATCTAAGTTTTTCTCTTTGCTATCTTCACTAAGTTGAGCAAAATCCTTGAAGGTGTTTGCTTCAAGCGTGTAAGCTTTAATCACAGATATCCCGCTAAAGGATTCCTGAGTAAACGTAGTAAGTTTTGAGAGATACTCTTGAACGATAGTACTCCTTACATGTATTGCGCGACTTAGTTTATAAATAGCAATAGACAATATAGGTAATGGTATAAGTGTGCAAGCGGCTAGGGAAGGAGCCATTCTCACCATATAAGGTATTACCACAGCAAATAAAACAAGTGCTTGCAAGAGATACATAATTGCAGGGCCTACATACATACGTACTTTAGTTACATCCTCAGAGATGCGGTTCATGAGATCTCCGGTTCTGTTCTGTTTGTAAAAACCTAAGCTTAGTCTCTGGTATTGCTGGTACACATCATTTTTAAGGTCAGCCTCTATATATCGAGAGACTACGATAATAAGTTGTCTCATTAAGAATGTAAAGAACCCAGAAAGTAATGCCGCTCCTAATAATAAGCCCAGTTTAAAAAGCATCGATTTTTTAAGTCCAGGAAGGTTATCTTCTCCAGCGTCGATATAAATCTCTACGTCGTTTATGATGTCACCTACGATATCCACATTAAAAACTGCAAAGAATCTTGCAGCAATAACAATGAAAAACCCAGCGATAAGACGCCATCTATAGCGTAAGAAATATTTGTTTAATGATTGTAGTGCGCCCATGGCGATATTGTGCAGTTTTTTTGAACCGCTAAGGTCGGTTTTTTTTAAGACCTATGCGAGCCAAATTTTAGTGTAACATAATCCATAAAACATGGAGATACTTTTAGAAATACTGTATTTTTGCACCGATTTTAAAAATGATCTTTTTTCATTTTATAACCAAACTAAAAGTTCTTTGTCGCTATGTTAAACAGACGCCATATCCGTGTCAAAGTAATGCAAACCATCTACGCACTAGGTAGTAAGGAGCATTTTGATCTTCAACAAGAAGATAAATTTACAGTAGAGAGTATGAACCAGATGTACAATCTGTATCTCTTAATGCTAGATTTAATGGTGGAGGTTCACGCTTTCGCGAAAGCGGAACAAGAAAAATTCTCTAAAAAGATTCTAGCAACCGAAGAAGAAAAAAATCCCAATACAAAGTTTATCCAAAACCAAGTGCTTGTCAAATTATCTGACAATGCAGAGCTACGCGACGAGGTAAGTAAGCGTAAACTCAAGAACTGGAGAATGAATGATGAGTATGTAACTCTTATTTATAATGAGCTTATAAATAGTGAATTATACGTCTCTTACATGGAACAAGAGGAAGCTGATTTTAAATTAGATAAAAAATTCCTTGTTGCGGCTTACACAGAAATTATCGCCCCTAATGATAAACTGTACGATTATATAGAAGATTCACGCCTTACTTGGGTAGATGATGTGCCTATGGTGAATATGGCTGTATTAAAAAGAATAGGGAAGATGAAACCTGCATCTCCAGACTCTATGTTGCTTCCAGTATTGTTTAAGAATGATGAGGATTTACTATTTGGAACTACCTTACTTGAGAAAACTATTGCAAATGAAGAGTTCTTGTCTTCTGAAATCTCAGAAAACACGCCTAATTGGGATAAAGAACGTATTGCAGATGTAGACATGGTATTGATAAAAATGGCACTTTGCGAATTTTTGAAATTCCCTACTATTCCGGTGAAAGTGACTATCAATGAGTACCTTGAGATAGCAAAGGAATACTCAACCCCTAAGAGTAGTATTTTTATAAACGGAATACTTGACAAACTGGTAAAACAGTATGAGTCAGAAAAAAGGTTAAAGAAAGAGGGTAGAGGTTTAAAATAATTAAATTTTCTTATTTTTACATATCATTATTTAATAAAAAAACAACAATGAAAAAAGGTTTATTAGTATTAGGAGTACTTTCGGCTATGGTATTTACTTCATGTAAGGAAGATGCAGCTAGCAAAGTAAAAGAAGAAAATGTAGAAGTTGCTGCAGCGAGAGATGCACAAGCTACTGTATATCCAGTTATTGCTTTTGATGAATCTGAATTTGATTTTGGAAACATAGAAAAGGGAACAACTGTAGAGCATAAATTTACATTTACAAACACTGGTAAAGCACCATTAGTAATTGTAGATGCAAAGAGTTCTTGTGGTTGTACTGTACCAGAATATTCTAAAAATCCAGTAGCTCCAGGAGAAAAAGGGGAACTACTTGTAAAATATAACGGTAGTGGTGCAAATCAAGTAACTAAAACTGTTACAATTAAAGCAAACACTGAGAAAGGGACAGAAACTGTACTTATCAAAGCATTTGTAAACCCTGCTGCTGGAGCAGCTAAATAAGCACTATGGGCGAAGGAATGCAGGGCATACTAGGCCCACTTTTACTCTTTACGGTATTTATAGTATTTTTTATTGTATTACCACAGCGTAAAAAACTCAAACAAGAAAAGAACTTTGATAAAGATCTTGCCAAAGGAGATCGCGTGATCACAAAAAGTGGATTACATGGTAAAATCCTTGAACTTAATGATAACGGTACTTGTGTATTGGAAACAATGTCAGGTAAAATGAAATTTGAGAGATCTGCTCTATCTATTGAGATGAGCCAGGCCTTAAAAAAATCTGCTGTAGAAGTTAAGAAGTAATCTTATCAAAAGAACTTACTATAAAAAAAGCCCTCGCATTTGCGAGGGCTTTTTTGCGTTATGATATTTTTTAGTAACAAATTTTTAATAAGCATGGCCTGTTTGCTATGAGTAATATGTAGCGAAATGACTCAGTTTATATCATCAACCATAGAGATATGGATGTAACAGAAACTATCTAACGTCTTATTTATAGCGAGTGATACTTCCTTAGTATTATTTAAAAAAGATTCTAATACATGTAAATACCAATTAATATGGTCACAACAACGCATAAAAAAGCCTCACCATTATGGTAAGGCTCTTCTTATAAGCTTGTTTGTGGTATTTCTTATTTAATAATACCTCCACAAGAGATACGCTTTCCAGCTGCACCACTAGGTTGCGATGTAAAGTCATCTGTTCCTTGATGTACAATAATAGCTTTTCCTACAATATCTTTTTTAGGATCTCCACAACCTATACACCACTGATCTGTAGTCATAGTGATTGTTCCATTTCCGCTTTCGTCTGCTGGGAAGTTTCCTATATCTCCTTTATGGAAACCTTCTGTTGCTCCCCATTTACCGTGTTGCTCGTTAGTAGGGTTCCAGTGCCCTCCAGCTGATGAACCATCTGCGCTAGAGCAATCTGCACTCTCGTGTATGTGTATTGCATGCATTCCTTCATCAAGACCACCTATAACAGCTGTAAAACTTACTTGGCCATCTTCTTCTTTAAAAACAACACTCCCAGTAGCTTTGCTATCGCTTTTAGGTTCTAGTTTCATTATAATTTTTTGCGCTGCTGCTGCTGCATGAGCTTCAACCTCTACAGTTACCTCCTCAACTTCTTCTACAGTCTTTACATCTTTTTTACAACTTGCAAGTGCTGCTGTCGCTAGTATTGCTAGGGTAATATACTTCAATTTCATAATTTAAAATTTTGTGATTAGTGTTTAATAACCTCTAAGATACCAAGGTTAGCTAAGAAATACTAAACATTTATAAAACCTTTTAGATACTTATGGTACTTAGTGCTGGTGTATCTGTAATATTTTGAGCATTTAGTGCGTATTGAAAAACGCCACTTTCTCCTACAGCAATTAACAAGTCTCCTTGGATTATCACATCAAATGCCAGTCTATCAATGCTATGCACTAGCACAGACTCGGCTGGGTTTGTTACGTCAAATATTTTGATCTCATCATCGCATACTATTAAGTAGTCTCCGTAAAGTCCTAGACCTTTTGGGAATGTAAGTTGGCGAACATTAACAAGCATAGGGTTAAGTACATCAGATACATCATAAACTTCTAGCTGATTTACAACACCTCCACATCCTAAATCACTCCATAATGTCACAAAAGCATAATTGCTATTTGCTACGACAGGATCACAAGAAGTAAAATGTTGCACAGATGATAATTGTACAGGAAACTCTGGATTATTCACATCATAAATAAACATTCCGTTTCGAGAACCTATATAAAGGTAGTCTCTGTAACTGAATAAAGTCTCAATGTCAAAACCAATAGGAACTGTATTTACAAGGACAGGATCTGTAGTTGTAGTGATATTAAATACATTGAGATCTTCGTTATCTACGGTATAAAGATAATCTCCCTTAATTGCAAATGTTGCTAGCGATCCGCTTTGACCTACACTATCTGCACTATTAAAATTACTGCTTTCATTACTGTCAGAACTGCATCCTAATGAAACGATTGCAAATACTAATATAAAAATATATGTTCTCATCGTGATTTAGTTTTGAAGTTCGTAATCAATAATTATAGCTCCATCCTCCACATCTGGAATATATCCATCTGGAGATTGTTTTACGGGAAACACATCGCGTATGCGTTTTGTGACAACCAGATTTACATCAAGTTTATCGTAAGTAACTGCTATGAGATCTACAGCTTGATTGATGTAGTACACATTGCTTTTAATAGCGAGATCTGTTGCACCAGGAGCTTTAATAAATGCCAGCGCAGAAGGATTTTGTGGATCTTCATTATCAAAAACATGAAAACCTACATTCTTTTCATTCACAAAGAGTAGATCATTAATGACATAAATTTTCCCTGAGTTGATAATGTTTCTTGCGTCTTCAAGAGTGACGCTTGCTTCAAAAGTAGGACGATCAAGAATAATCGCATCGTAGTTTGATAATAAATCAATAGTATCTATATCATCACTACTTCTGTCTGTGACACAGCTCAGTAGTGAGAGAGATACGAGTAGTAGTATACATACGTGTTTCATAATGTTGTAGTTTATGACTAGATGCATGAATCTCCTTTGCGTTGCGTGTATCGTAAGTAATTTACAATTTGATAACGTAGGCAATAAAAAAAGTTCGAAAAGGATATGGTATCCCTTTCGAACTTTTGATGTTTGTTGATGATGTGTTTTTATGGAGTACGCTTTCGCGAAAGCGTAACTATCCTATATTAACTTCGTAAGAACCTGAGTCTCGCTATGTAGTGTTTTATGAACTGGACATTTATCTGCTATTTGCAGGATGCGCTTAAGTTGTTTTTCATCAAGATCTGATGTGATTTTAATTTCTCTATGGAATGTATCTATTTTACCTGCGGTGTCACTTTCTTCACAAACAGCACAATCTTGAGCATGTGTTTTTGAATAGCTAGTATGTACCTCAACATTTTCAATATGCCAGTTTTTACGCTTTGCATACATCTGTATGGTCATCGCAGTACAAGCAGACAAACTTCCTGCTAGTAATTCATAAGGAGTAGGGCCATAGTCGTTTCCTCCTACGCGCACAGGCTCATCTGCTTTCATGTGGTGGCTTCCAAGCTTAAGAAGTGTAGAAAATCCATCTTCGGCATCTAGGCTTGCTACTACTTGGTGTGTGGTACTTATTGAAGCCTCATCTTCAGTAGGGATATATCGAGCAGCCCATCCCGCAATAATCTTTCCTACATAAGAAGCATTTTCTTTGTCAATTAATAAATGCTCGGACCCATCAAGAGTTACAAAGCTTTTAGGATGATGTGCTGCAAGGTAAATCTCTTCTGCATTTTTAATAGATACAGTATCATCTTGCGGTGAGTGAAGTATGAGTAACGCTTCGTGCAAGTCACGAGCAGCATCTACACATGAATTTTCTTCTAGATTGTCTATAAATTGTTTTTTAAACGTAAAGTCACGCCCAGCTAGTTTTACCTGAGCTTGGCCTTCTTCTCGTATAGTTGCGAGCTGTGCGCCTAGTTGTTTTTGAACGTGTACAGGGTTGCTAGGAGCGCCTATAGTCGCAACGGCTTTTATAGTGTCAATCTTGCCTCCAGCAAAAATTGCAGCAGCACCTCCTAGCGAGTGACCTACCAGTAGGGAAGGAGCTTTGTATTCTTTGGCAAGGAAATCTGCAGCGCTTATGAGATCATCTACATTGCTTGAAAAATTAGTATCTGCAAAGTCTCCATCGCTATCTCCTAAACCAGTAAAGTCAAAGCGAAGTACTCCAAATCCTTGTGAAGCCAAAGCACGACTCACATTACGCACTGCGCTAAAATCTTTTGTGCATGTAAAGCAATGTGCAAAAATGGCAAAGTTGTGTGGGTCTTGGTTTGCTGGTAAGTCAAGTTTTCCAGAGAGTATTTCTCCTTGTGCATTTGTAAAATTTATCTTGCTAGATCTCATAATAAGTTATTAGTTGAACGGTTGTAGCTCTTCTGTCGAAGGAAATAGAGCAACCTATCTTTAAAGAATTTAATGTACGATTATTACATGTAATTAATATGTTATAAAGGTTATCCTTCAAGATTTTTACACTTTTATCATATTTTTCTGTTTCGCTTTCGCGAAAGCGTAAAAAAAGAAAACCCCAATCATAAGATTGAGGTTTTTTAATACTAAGGGAATGTTATCACCTTTTTTTCTTTCTTAAATCTGTTTTGATAAACAGTGCTACTTGAAAACGATCGTAGGTATCTACCGCAAAATCATTTTTAAGGTAGCCCACTTGTGTGCTCACATTCTTATTGAAATTATATCCTACAGCTCCATATAAACGGTTTTGACCGAAAAAGTCATTCTGCAGATTAATAAAAATCTCATCATAAGCTGTTAAAAACCAAGTGTCGTTAAGAGGATATGTTACTCGTAAAAAGTAACGCGCTCTATGCTCTGTGGTGTTCTCACCAAAAGGCCTATTAATAAAGCGTTGCTCTAAACGATACCTGTGACTGAATTTAAAATTACCTAATGAATTTTTTAATACAAATTGCTCATAAAGTCTATTTTCAGTTACATTCTTTTCACCGTCAAACTCCTCAAAAGCTGTGTCTGTAGTGATATATCCATAACCAAATGATGCCATTGCATTCTCAGAAATATGGTAATTTAAAGCAGTACGCAATAACAACTGATTAAAATTGGTTCCAAATTCATAAGTACGATACTGCGCCTCGGCATGTAGACTTAATTTCTCAGAGATTTGATTTGTAGTAAAGAGCATACCCCATGAGCCTAGCTTGGCCTCACCGCGATCTTGCGCGGTAAGGGTAGCTGTCATGATTATGGTAAGTACTATTAAAATGATTCCTTTTCTCATATTAATCTATGGTAAAGGTTTTGATTTCTTTAAATGCACTTACGTTCATTGCCTTGAGTGTAGACTCTAAAGGAGCCCACTCCTCTGTAAAGAAGGTATTTGTCTTGTTAAGCGCAGTTTGTAACTCGTTGCGAGCGTGTGATATTAATGTAGTCTCTGTAGATGTAAGCCCATTAGGACGACTACGAGCATAACCACTTGCAGATCTTATACGATTCATTACTGTAATTTCTGGATTACGAGTGATTCCCTGTCTTTTATCTATAGTACCTATATAAAGAGCAATAACCTTATCAATACGCTTAGTCATTTCTCCTATAGATTTGAGTTCGCTTTTGTAAGCCTTGTCATCATCTAGTTTTTTAATCATCTTCTTATAATCACTAGCGATTGTTTTGCTCTGTACTAGTTGCTTTACAGCATCTGCAGCAGTTTGTGTCATTGCTTCAAGTTGCTTTCCGGTGGCATAAGCATCATTAATAGCCTTAGCAGGAACGTCATAACGAGGATCACTCGCTACTTCAATAGAAGACTCACTTGATTGATCACCATATTGCATTACTAGTTTGTAAGTGCCTGGCTTTACAGAAACTCCTCCTGGCTCGTTCTTAGATTTTCTAATAGAACGAGAAGGACGATCGCCGCCAGCTTCACGCATATACCAAGTCAATTTATGAATTCCTGTGCTGTCTGGGGTTTTCCATTTTAAATGACGAATCTGGCGTGCACCGTCGTATACTTTTAAATGGATAGAATCCCACGTTACACTTTTAACTTCTGTATCGCTATCAGTATCTTCTTCATCAGCATCATCTGTAGATGTTTTTGAAGATGCTGTTTTATCTTTTACAAAGTAATACGCTATTTGCGCTCCACTTCCGCGATTCTCTCCATTATAAAGAGCATCTGCGCCAAAACGACTTCCCGTAGGTTGCTGGTATGCGGCATCATAAGCAGTAGGAGGGTTGAAGAGATGTCTCTTATACACATCTCCGAGCCCACGAGACGGACTCCTATCTCGTATGCC
>OJBP01000690.1_pt1 | contig 14930 bp, 9 predicted proteins | sample 1590691 | NCBI WGS metagenome assembly OJBP01 (sample SAMN05416848, study PRJEB24817) | seawater metagenome | isolation source: Sea water | place: Canada:Atlantic | collected 2013-07 | reverse complement strand
GATCTACACTATCCTCTTCGTCGGCAGCGTCAGATGTGTATAAGAGACAGGAATCGCTGGTCACGATGCCGGAATCCCCGGTCACGTTCAAACGGAATGGGCGGTCACGATGGGCCGGAATATGCAGTTCTCGACCCAGGCGGCATAATCGATGGTTTGAGCGACCACATCCCGAGGTGTTTTGTGCTTCTTCAGTTCGATAATAATGATGGAGCCGGTGGCATCGATAGCCAGCAGATCAATGTATTTTCCAAAATCGGTGTAAACCTGGCGGCCAATCAACAACCAGTGATCACTAAGGATGGAGACGTCTTTGGTGATTTGCTCCTCGAGTAGAGACTCGCTTTCCAACTTCACCATCGTCAGTGTTTGGGGCTTGTCGCCGATCTTCCAGATTCCGTGTCGGACCGCCATCAGTGGTTCTCCTCAATCAGCTCATGTCCAGACGCAAAACCAACAGTGGGTTCTGCCAGTAACGCCATGGTCATACCCAGAACCGCCTTTGCCTGAGAACGAGTGAACTCTTCGGTGCCATGAGCCCCCAATTGGCAAATGTTCTTGAGCTGTTCCCGCAGGCTTAAAAGACGATCAACAGAGCTCATCTCCCTCCGCTCCCCACTATGCGCCATCTTGTTGGCAGAAGCTGATGCCTGCTTATCCTCGCGCATGGATTCGACCTGTTCGACAATGTGCCGACATTGCATAACGGCATCTTTGTAGTGCCCAGTTTCAATGAACTCCTGAGCTTTTGAAATCAAAGATGCCAAACCGTCAGACGTTGCTGGAAGCGGAACCTCGAATAGCAATGTGTTCCTGTAGCCGGCATTTTTTAAAGCACTCAGCCATTGTTCCCTGGGTACAGCTATATCCGTGCAATCAAAACTCGAAAGCAGTTCATCGCCCGATGCAACCAACGCCCTCAACCCCAGATTCAATTTAAGATCCTTCTCCTGACGGTACTCCTCCAGAGCATTAACCTGTTCACGATTGAGTACCGTCTCAAACGCAATCTGTTCGCCACTTGGAAAGTCGTGGCACCTGATCAAACGATCAGAAGAAGGAATGGAAAGCAGTAGCGGTCTAATCGGATCAGCCAGGGATACCGAAAGGCTTATATCGAATAGGACCATTTTGCTTTGACAAGGCTTGCGATTGCCCCGCATGACGAAGGTAAGACCATATCCACCAGCGGCCTCCCGACCATGAACAGTCAACTGATCGAATTCGACTATGTAGTCCCCGTTGTGCCTGATAGGTAACCGCATGGTTAGACCCGTACCTCGTGCTCGACTGAGAAAAATATGTGCCGGACTAGCTCAACTTTCCCATCAATGAGAGCCAATTACCGACAGCTCCGCCATCGTTGTTTTCTTGATATAAAGTGCAGTACTACCCAACAACTTCAGCCCCTCTTCATTAACCTTTTCAATGCTCAACCCAGGCTGGACGATTTCAACATGAAACTTAAGAGGGGTCGTTCGAGATTTATCCCGGATGGCTGCAAGATCCTTGATATTGCCCTTGATAAAACGAGAATAGCCGCGAGGTCGCCATTGCTCATCCCGTCGTTTGATGTGGTGGTAAAGGTAATTCAAGTTCAGGTGCTTCCAGCGAACACTCCGCTGAGCTTGACCGCAAACCTCATAAAGGTCCTTCAAACGAGCGCCTGGCTTACCATCACCGGAATATTTCAGGTGGATTAGAGTTAGAAGAATGCTGTCATCCAGCATCTTTAATGCGACCAAATCGGCCGCCTCTCCTGCCCCATCATCGTTAACAATGACATCGTACTCATCGCAGATATATTTGAAGTAGCGCCATTGGATAGAGCGTTCGTCCTGTCTATACCCCATTGATTCGACGCTGATATCTGTCCCTCGCCAGTCAAAAGGCGCTATGTCGTCCTTTCGATACAAGCCCACACGTTCACTGACATGGACAATCTGAGCGTTATAGGAAAACGCACTGTCCGCGTAATGGATCGTGAACGGATCAGACATCATGTACTCAGGCAAGGAAACAGGGTCTGCGTCACCTTTTCTGATTGAGACGTCTGGGCCCTCCACCAATTCGTAGTTATAGCCTTTAGTCGTGGCATCATCGTCGATTACGAGCTTATAGACGGAACGCTCAGCGTCACAGCTAATGGAAATGCGAACGCTTCCATCAGCCTCCTGGCCGTCTGTTTCCAAATCCATGGCATAGAGCGGAACAGCGATGTCACCAAAACACACATCGACCTTATCTTCGAAGGCGGTTAACAACTGCTCCCCGAGCTGCACTGATAGCGGGTAACTCTGGTGCGGAGCTCGCATACGCTCAGGCCTGAGGAAATTCCGAGTGAGATTGTGTTCGGCAGGCTGCTCGGTAATGATCTTATCCCATGCTTTTTTGACCCAATCACACCAATCAGCAATGGAGCCACGCTTTTGTGGTGACCAAACCTTTCCCTTTCGCTGCGAACAGCCCCACACGACCCTGTTTCCGGACTCATACCCCAACGCTGCGATATTGCTCAAGCTAGAGCGTTCAGACTCAATTAGCGATAGTCCCTCGGTTACATTTGGACCAAAATACTGCGTAAAGCTAATGGCGCCTTCTTGTGCAGTTCCGAGATTGCGTGCTAATGGGTATTCAATACCGTTGAAAACATTAAAGACTTGATCGCCACTAAGCAGTTCGCACTGACCAAGAGAAATCGCCTCGGCCAGCGCCTCTACACGAAATGTTTTGTAGTCATTGGAGAAAACGAAAAGGGCATTTCGCCCTTTGTCCCAATGAGCAATGAGTAGTTTAAAATTAGTATCTCTGAGGTCTTTGTATGATCCCCACTTGACTGGTGCGGATTGAATCGCAAGCACCACTAGTAAGTTCTCGTCAATTGAGATGGCATGCCAGTACTCATCAAATTTGGGCAATGTCTCAACGAAGCGCTCAGGATCCCAAGCTTCACATGAGGTCCGAAACAGCATGGTGGTGAAGGAAGGTTCGAGGTTCCACAACGATATTTGATTGTGTAAATCACCTTTCTGCTTCAGCGAATCAACAACTTCCTGGAGCCGGACTTCGCGCTCAATACGATTCTCGGAGAGGCGCCGCAAGACACTGTCCCAATCCGCTCCCTGGGAATACAGATTCTGTAGATCACCTTCCACATCAGGGTCCGCAACATTCATCACAACACTTGCTTTACCCAAACGCTGGTTGTGACTGACCCTCGTAAAGCGACCTATGAACTGGAGTGTTACCGCCAGGCTCTTGTGGTGGTCATGCAGTGCTGCAACTTTCAAATTGGGTAAGTCATAGCCCTCGCCGAGCATATCCACACAAATAACAATTTTCGCCTTTCGTGACAAAAGACCTTCAAGTCGCCTTCTTATCTCTGGTTTCCCATAGGTAGAATGTACGACCACCGGATTCAAATCAGCGGCAATAGCCTCGTAAACTGAAAGCAGCGCCTCTGCTTTAGGCTTGCTTGAAGTTCGAGCCATCATAAGATGATCAAACCCCTGCGCCAGATCCTCTCGCAAGCGTTCCACCGCCATTGAGGCTATTTCAGCATCAGTCCGGTCCTCGTAATACTCCTCAATCGGCAGGAGATCTACATGGGTAAAATAATTAGCGCGTTGTGCCTCGCCCATGGTGTAGTTATAGATAATCCGGCCACCCAAGGCTTTTTTATCGTTGCGGAAAGGTGTAGCTGTAAATTGAAGGATTTTTTTGCCTTTAAAGCGTTCTCGGACATCTAACCAGGACTTGGCAGAAATATGGTGGGCCTCGTCCACGAATAAGTGAGAGCAACGTTCACAAAGTCGGTCGACAGCTCGCGGGTCTCCCGCTGAGAGAACACTGGTAGTTGCGACAATAACGTTGGCCGCATCCGCAATTTGTTCGGCCGCTTCAGGAGTTCTTATTCCCGATTTAATGGTTGCGACAGAGGGCAGATTGATACCCTCAGACACCACCCCCATTTCAGGCAGGTAACCTAAGTTTAAAAACTTGTCAGAAATTTGGGTTCGAAGTGAATCAGACGGAACGACAACCAAGATCTTTTCGCACTTTTGATAGACCATAGTCGCTAGCATTGTCTCGGTTTTGCCTGTTCCGGTTGGCAGAACGACCGTTGCTGGATCTATCTCTCTATCTGTAGAAAAGCATGCTGATATCGCATGCAAAGCGCCCAACTGAGGGCGGCGTAGGCCAAGAACTTCCTGGTCCGGATCTTCTTCCTTAAATACGAAATGCCCGCTCCAAGAACGGACAATCTCACCCGGAGAAATTCCAGCGAGTTCATCAGGGAATCCTTCCCAAACCAAGGGGATTCCCGGTGACAACTCAGCGATATCAAAAGCCTGCTTTCCTTTTAATACCGGCACGCCTTTTGGGCAACGTCCTCTAACTTGAAAATTCTTGAGGTAGATTAGATCTAAGGGCGGGCTGAGTTCTGTAGCTAACTCAAAATAGCCACCAACGTCCGAATTCTTTACCTCGACATCAAGCCTACGCGATCGAACAAGCAAGCGGACCACTGAATTTTGACCAGTTTTCAGCTTGAACACCCGCTTCTCAGGCAGGGTAATGGCAAGTTGTAAACGGTCAAACAAGTCCATTTTTTCCTCTCTTTACAGCTGGCCAGTAAATGCTTTTTGTGCGAGGGAGCTAAAGCATTTCGAGCTATAGTCTGCTGACTTGTTTAAACCGTCGACAGTCCTCAACACCTTTTTATGGATATCTGCATATTTTTTCTGAAGCTCAATCGGAGGATGAGGGATGGGGTGATCCAAGATCATAGCCTGATTTACAAAAGGTAAGTCGAGACGAGTGACCACATCCCTGATTGGCGAGTTCTTAAAAGCATGGGAAAGATATACTGGATTGAACTGTTTCTTATCTTCGATCTTTACCACAATCGCATTATCTGTAATCCAAGAGGGCCCATAAGTCAGATGGGTTATTGCACATTGCTGCCCGACACGGCCAACCACAATAACAGGCCCGTCATATAAAGCTTTCGTTGCATACCCATTAATTCCATTTCCGCCATATATGGGAATCTCTGTAGTTTGATCTGATAAGACTGCCTTGCTCGATTTGCCACTAGCGGCGCTTACTGCCCCCCGACATCCTTTTAATTCAAATGGCGACATCTTGGCCGGAATATCACCAAACATATCCAGAAACACAGCCCGAAGAAATTCATCGGCGAGCTGGATGGCTTGCTGGCGTTTACGGCGGAGGCCATCGGCTTTGTCGAGGATGGTGGCGATGCGTTTTTGTTTTTCTAAAGGCGGCAAAGGGATTTCGAATTCAGCCAACTCTGAAACCCTAATATTCTTTATGTTCGCTCCTGAAGATGAACTGCTCCAATTGCGAAACGCTGGTGAAGACAGGAAATGATATAAGTACGAAGCTGATACCCTATCTTTATTTGGGCGTATCCCAGCACAAAAAGCGCCAAATGAGCCGTCAAAATCAACTTCAGCTTTTGCACATTTACCCACTAGAGACGAGCTGCCTGATGATGTGCACATTACAATGTCATCACGACGAATTTTTTGGTTCTCTTTTATCTTCCCTTCCGGAACCCAAATCTGGCCCTCATCTAAATGCAAAGATTCTTGAATACTACCAGCCCGAATCACAGGCAACCTTCCTTCGGATTTGAATCCACTGCCCTCATCTTTGGAAAAGCTAACTCCTCGAATAACTTCAGCGATGGTTATTAGTGGGGCCTTTTTCACAACATCCCCTCCAGCTCATCCAAGTCAGCCAATATTTCCTTCTCCAAGCCTTTAAGGCGCTGCAGGATCACCTTCGGGTCTTCGTATTCCTCCTCCTCGTAAACCACTTCCTTATACCGATTGATGGAAAGATCGAACTTGTTCCCGGCAATGTCAGAAGCATCTACCACGAAAGCTTTTTGGGTTTTGTCGCCAAAGGTTCGCTCAATGTTTTCTACACTGGCGTTGGCTTCCACCAGCTTTCGGTATTGTTTCCACTTGGCGATAGCATCCGGCAGATCATTGCTGTCCTCGCCTGTCAGCGGACCACGCTTGTCATCCAGGCTGAGGCCATCCGCTTGCAAGTCATAAAACCAAACACGCTCGGTAGCGCCACCCCTGGTAAAAATCAGGATCGCGGTGCTTACACCCGCATAGGGTTTGAAAACACCACTGGGCAGGCTGACGATGCCTTCCAGCTGGTTGTTCTCAATTAATTCCTTACGCAGCTGCTGATGGGCTTTGGAGGAACCAAACAATACGCCATCAGGCACGATCACTGCGGCACGCCCGCCAAGCTTGAGAGAACGCAGGATATGAGCCACGAAAAGCAGCTCGGTCTTCTTGGTTTTCACCACCCCCAATACGTCCGGGTTGGTATTGGTTTCGTCCAGGCTGCCCTTGAACGGCGGATTGGCCAGGACAATATCGAAGAACTCTTCCTCCTGTTCCGGATAGTGCTCCTTGATGGATTTGTTGAGGCTGTCCTGATAAAGAACGTTGGCGCCGTTCACCCCGTGCAGCATCATGTTCATGCTGCTTACCCTGAGCATGGTGGTGTCGAAGTCGAAACCCCAGAACATCTGTTTGTTGATGTGCTCCCGGTAGGGCTCCAGCAGATCGCCGGTGTAATGGAGATTGCCGTCTTCGTCGGTAAAGGTGCCTGCGTCGCTGGAATACTTCTTGTTCAGGTATTCCATGGTCCGCGCCAGGAAACCTGCCGTGCCGCAAGACGGATCGCAGATAACGTCTGTGGGCTGTGGGTCGATCAGCTCGATCATCGCGTCGATGATATGTCGCGGCGTGCGGAACTGGCCGTTAATACCTGCGGTGGTTAGTTTACTGAGCAGGTATTCATAGATATCGCCTTTTACGTCGCTTTGGGTGAGCGGCAGGTTGTTGACCATTTCCACGGCAGAGACAAGCACGGACTCGTTTTTGATCTCCAGATCCGCATCCTGCATGTATTCGCCGATATGCCCCAACGCCTGGATGGCGGTGCCGTCTGTGCCCAACCCTTCGTCCTCAGAGTGCTGCCCCAGGCTGGCAAAGTACGGATAGACATTATTCTTGAGGTGCTTGTGCAGCTCCTTGCCACTCATGTGGTGAAAATTTTTCCAGCGCAGGAGCTGGCCATCTGATGTGTCCGGGAACAAGCGGTCGAAGGGCTTGCCCGTGCGGGCCGCCTTGCGTTCAGCCACCTCCTCTTGCATGTCCAGCATGCGGGCAAACATGAGGTAGCTGATCTGCTCTATGACGGTCAGGGGGTTGGTGATGCCCCCGGTCCAAAACTTTTCCCAGAGCTTGTCGATGTCGTTACGAAGTTGGCCTGTAAGCATTAAATCGGTTTCTCGTTGGTGACTAGAGTTCTATTGATTGGTTGCGACGTCATCGGTCGCTTCTTCTGGGTTGTCCAGGGTTCGAGAGTCTTCCTCGTCGGGCTCTTCAATGGCTTCAACAATCATTGAGAGCCGTTCTGTCTCAAAATCCCTGTGCGCCGGCTCGATGGCAGGCATGGACTTAGTGACCTTTGCGGAGAGCTTGGTGAAGCGCTCAACCTTGCCATAAAGGCCCTGCTTGCCTGCCAGGGCGGTGACGGTATCGTTATAGTGATTGCTAACGGTGTTAAGCGTGCCGCCGAGCTTGTTCAGTCGCTCGGCCACGGTGCAGACCTGGTTATAGATATCGCCGGCCTTTTCACTGATTTCACGGGCTTCGGCGTTGCTGCGCTCAATCATCCAGAGGTTAGACACGGTTCGCAGAATTGGAATCAGCGTGGTGTGGGACACCAGCACGATGTTCTTTTTGTAGCCGTACTCGAAGAGGTCCTTGTTGCTTTTCAGGGCTTCTATGTACGCCGGTTCAATTGGCATGAACATGAGCACGAAACTGGGGCTGCGCATACCGACAAGATTGGTGTAATCCTTACCGGCCAGATCATCAATGTGGCGACGCACTGCTTTTACGTGTTCCGCCATTGCCAGGTTGTACTCTTCTTCGGTGTCTGCAGATACCGCACGGTCGTATGCCACCAGGGAGACTTTACTGTCGATGATGATGTGCTTGTCATCCGGCAGTTTGATCAGGTAATCGGTCTGTTTTTGCTTGCCCTCATCATCCTTGAAGCTGCTCTGCACTGCGAAGTGAGCATCTTCAATCAAGCCGCTCATTTCCAGGGTTCTGCGCAGCTGGGCTTCGCCCCAGGCACCGCGCTGTTGGGAATCCCCTTTCAGAGCGGAAGTGAGGCTCGTCGCTTCCTTGCTCATCTGCAGACCAATATCCAGCACTTTCCGGATTTCGGCGTTCAGGTTGCTGTTACCCTGGAGGGACGCATCGTGAACTTCGTTGATGCGCTTCTGGAAGCCTTCAATTTGCTCACGGAAGGGCTTGAGCATGCTGTCGATGCTGCTCTGGCTGGTTTGAGTGAAGGTCTTGCCTTTCTCCTCAAAGATTTTGTTCGCTATGTTCTCGAACTCTTTGGTAAGCGCCTGCTTGGTTTCGCCTAGCTGCTGCATCTGCTCCTGGAAGTGCTCTTCCTTGCGTTCCAGCGTGGTTTTTAGCTCCGTGTGTTCGCTGCTGAGGCTTTGGTAGCGTTCCTGAAGCTCCGAATACCTTTCCTGCTGAGCCGACAGGTTTACCTTGGTTTCTTTCAGCTGTTCTCTCGCGTCCGTGTCTGACGATTCCAGGGCCTTCGCTTTCTTTCCTTCTTCGGCCAGCCTCTCCTTGAGCTGGCTCATCTGTTCTCGCTCCTCTTGGAGGTCCAGCTCTGCACGCCCCAGACGTTCACGCAGGTCATCTACGCGCTCCTGGAGGGCGCGATTGTCTGCCTGGAAGGTTTCCAGCTGCCTCTCGGTTGCGTGATGGCGTTGGCGAGACTCCTCCAGTTTAGCGTTCACAGAGGTAAACTCTTCTTTCTGGCTTCGCAGCTCGTCAGTTAGCCGTTGCTCGTTAGATTGGGCACCGGTCAGCTGCGCTTGCAGTCGGCTTTCTGCCAGATCCTTCTCATGCAGTGATGATTCCAGATCTTTCATCGAATCCTGCAAGCTTTGATTCAAGGCGTCGGCTTGCTCCAGATTTCCTTGCAGCTGTTCCAACTGGGCAGTGAGCCTGGCAACCTTTCGACTTTGCACCACGGTGGCCATTAAAAAGCCCAGCCCAGCGAGCGCGATGCCTATCAGGCTGGCAATTACGATCAGTTCGTTCGTCCATTGAATGGTCTGCATAGTTATCCCTGTAGTTCCGTGGGCTGAGAATCTGGTTTTAGAAACGGTCTAAGCACATCAATCAGCTCACCCACATCGTCCGGTTTGAATACGCCGTCGATTCCCTCATGGGATACCGAGGTAAATGGCGCATCGTAGAGTGTTTCGACCACGATGGAGCCGTGCTGTGCAATGTAGTTCTTCAGCAGGTTCATGAATCGTACTTGCTGGGCTGTCAGAGTCGGATGGGCGTGAAGGAACTGTTTGAAATGCTCTTCTACCGCCTGAGGGTCTAGGCCAATGATCTCTCGCACCGTGAGATCTAACTGGTCTGCTGTCCGACCATAAAACTCGTTCAATACATCCAGGCTGACCCCCGGATGCGTCGTAAGAATCGTTGATGTCAGAGTTTGGAGATCCGACTTACCGATTGCCTCGCCATTGTGGATTTTCTGGAGGATCGGGTTTTCCGAAAGCATCTTGTCCAGAATGCCCTTGAGACGGCGGCGATAGATCATGGCTTCGTTTGCGCCGGTGATGTACACCTCGCGCTCCTCCCCCTGAACCTTACCATCTGGAGTTGTGGTCGTTTGCGTGCCTGAGCAAGGATAAACCTTAGACTTCCGATACTTCATAATGCCACGCAACTCCCGCCGGGCATGTTCCAGCTTTTCAATGCTGGGATCCGCCCAGAAAGAGGCACTTTTAACTTCCTCAATCACTTTGTCTTTCTGACGAACCGCCTGGATATTAACCGCCAGCCTCTCGACTTCCGCTATCAGCGCCGTTTTGCCATCTTCGAAACAGCTCGCTTTTTCCACCAGGCAGCGCTCAATCTCTGCCATGAGTTTGTCGAGCGCTGTGGCATGTTTATCCCGGAGTACCCGGCTGGACATCAGAGGCGCTATCGTTTCTGCCAGCAGGTGCTGCGTTCTGGCATCCAGCCTGTCCAATAGATCCGTCTGCTGGAGCTGATGAACTACTCGCAGGTTACGGTGAACGGCGATGCTCTCATCCGGCAGGTCATTGATGTCTTCCTTGAGCAGGCGTACACCAACGTCGTAACCGACGGCATGATTTTGCTTCAGGGCCGCTTGCGCGAGGGTCAGTCGCTCCTCAAAGGTCGCTTGGAGGAGCGATTTGCTGCCGGTGTCTTCCGGCTCTTTGTATTCCTCTTCAAAGAAATCAAAGTTGCCGTAATGATCAAAGATCAGGAATTCGGTTTTGTCCTGTCCCGGGCCAAACAGGTTTGGACGCAAGCGTGTGCCTCGGCCGATCATCTGCCAAAACTTCACCCAGGATTTAACCGGCTTAGCAAAGACGAGATTGACGATTTCCGGCACATCAATACCGGTATCGAGCATGTCTACCGAGATAGCAATTCGGAAATCGTTGTCCGGTTTCTTAAACTCTTTGATCAGGCTATCCACATGCGGAACGTCATTATGGATAACCTTGCAGACCTTGGTACCGTACTGTGGGTACATATCGCAGAACACTCTTTCGAGATGTTCTGCGTGGTCCTGCCGCTGGGCGAAGATGATCGTTTTCCCAACCAGTGAGCCGGTTTCATCTTTGATACCGTTGTTGATCAGGTTTTCCAGAATGACCCGATCTGTTTCCTCACTGAAGATTTTTCGACCGATGTCCTTTCCCGCAATCCTGGTATTGCGGGCCTCTTCCTCGCCCAGATCCTCTTCCAGCTGTTGCTGTTGCTCGGGCGTAAGATCGGTGTAATGAATACCATCCCGGAGAAACTCGGTCGTCAGATCCTTTACCCGGAACGGCACCAGATAGGGTGGCTCGTTATTGATCGCCGCATCCAGCCCAAATTCGAAGGTTGGGTCGGTGGTTTCACAATCGAAAATGTCGAAGGTGTTGCGACTGATGAACTTGACCGGTGTGGCGGTAAGACCAACCTGCAAGGCATCGTAGTAATCAAACAGATCGCGATACTTGTTATAAATACTGCGGTGACTTTCATCGGCGATGATCAGATCAAAAAAACCCACATCCAGCTGAGCAAACCGGTTCATCATCCCAGGATAGGTGGCGATGTAGATGCGTGCTGATTCATCAATCTGATGAGTTTCGCCGATGATGCAGCGCGGTTCACTAGGTAGGTTTTGTTTGAACGCATCATCAGCTTGAACACGCAGCTCTTTGCGGTCACACAAGAACAGAACCCGTTTGGCCCAGCCTGTTCGCAACAACAACTCTGCCAAGGCAATGGCTACACGTGTTTTGCCTGTGCCGGTTGCCTGGATGAGAAGTGCCTTGCGCCGTTGATTCTGGAAATGCGCCGCTACCGTTTTGATGGCTTCAATCTGGTAAGGACGGTCTGCAATCTTGAGCTCTGGATTAAAACGTTCCAATTCGGCAGCGCGATAATGGCGCTGATAAATTAGGTACTCCAGACTTTCCTTACTGTAGAACCCATAGACTGGGCGATAAGCGTTGTATTGGTGGTCGTCCCAGATAAAGGTTTCATAGCCATTGCTGTAAAAGATAACCGGGCGCTGGAACCCCATGTACTCGAAAGAATTGGCGTACAGTCGAGCCTGCTCACGGCCAGCCTGAAGGTTAACCGTTCCGGACTTCTTTGCCTCGACCAGCGCCAACGGCTGCCCATTCTCGCCCCACAGAACGTAGTCTACATAGCCCTTCCCTGATGGATTATCAGGGAACTTTACCTCTACTTCCTGGCCAACCTGGGCAGGATTGCCAACGTCCCACCCCGCTTTCACCAGCATCGCGTCAATTAGCTGAGCTCTGGTCTTGGCTTCGTTCCATTGGAGGGAGTCAGCTGCCTTCTGGCTTCGCTGTTTACGCGCTTTCTGCTCTGGTTCAGCCGGCTGCTTGAACGCCTCTGCTTGTTTGGCGCGCTCGCGGTCCAGCTCGTCCATAACGCGCTCGAGCTCTTCCTGCTGCTTTTCGATATCTCTCTTGTAACTGGAAACCGACTTTTTCAGCTGAATAATGGTGTTGGTTGGGTCTGGGATCTCTTTGAGAGATGGCAGGTTCTCCTTTGGCTCCCCGCAATAGGTCAGTGCCATGTAGCCCGCCAGCTGATGTGCGGTTGAGAGAGCCATCTTTGCGCTACGCAAATCACCTTCGGCGCCATGAGCGGAATCATTGCCTTTAACACGCAGAAAGTTGATCTGATGGATCAGTGACTTATCGACACAATCCGCGAATACCGGATTTTTGACCAGCTCATAGAAGCTGGCCTGAGGCAATCTGGGCAGAGACTCTTCTTTGTAGATGGTCTTGGTTATCTCCTCGGCAAAGCTTCGCAGCCTCGTCAGGGCGCTGCCCGGGTCTACGTGAAGAACGGCCTCTGCCAAACAACCGAGGTTTGCCAGGACATCGTACTTTGGCCGAAGAAACTCAAAATTGACCGATTTCATAAAAGATACTCTGCTCATGCCAGTCCCAGTGCGAGGACGGTGCCATTATTTTTCGATGTCGTATTTTCCGATCAGGCTGACGCTCCAGCACTTTAGACATTGTCAACGGTAGTTCAGAAATGGTTATGTGCTCTCAGGAGCTCCAGTCACGCTTCAACCCAAACGAATTTATTGCGAGCGATTCTTTGCTCTTCATCAAACCGATAGGCGCACAATTTTCCACCGTCGCCCCCGGCAACGCTGTAATCCAGGCAGGCAATATGATTACTCAAAGGCTTAGGCTCGCCGCTCATCCAGTAATGCCCCACGAAAACCGGTTTCTCACCGTCGTATCCCGGCAAAATATCAGAAGCCACAGGCTCGTGGGGGATCTTATCGATGACATCTTCAGGCACCATCGCTAGATCACGGTAAGTTAACTCGCCTTGCTGCCACCATTCTGCGCGAATATTAGTCCGTTTGTTTTTGTCTTTATCGAAAAAGTGGTGGTCACCTGGCAACGGGATCTCCAAGCCTTTGAGCAAGGTCTCTATGGCCTCATAAGCTTCAGTACCCTTTCGGCTTGCTTGTTCCCAGGTCTCCGGAAGCAGTTGATTTCTAACGCCGATGTACTTCTTTATCGCAGATATATGTTTCGGATGCCAACAGGCATGTACCACTCGAAGTTTCGGCAGATCCAGGTACACGGGCAGAGTTTTGAACCATTCGACCATGCTGTGGTGTAACTCGCTGCCCTCGCTCACTTGCTCAAGAAACGCTTTGTGCTGCTTCAGGTTTTTATCGGTATGGGGCCGGAGGTATTCGTTAGGGTTCCGCGGGTCTTCCGTCGCCCAGGCGACGGCGTTGAACTCATGGTTGCCCATCACAGCCAGCGCCTTACCATTCTCAACCATGTTGCGGGCAATGCTGACCGTCTCGATCTGCTGCGGGCCGCGGTCGACGAAATCCCCGAGGAATATCACTTGTCGAGAGGGATGCTGCCAAACGCCATCAATCTCTCGATAGTCCAGTTTGGTGAGCAGGGATTTGAGTTCGGTGGCGTGGCCGTGGATATCGCCGATCAGGTCATACATCTAACTTAATCCCTGAGCTTTCGGAACACTAAGGAGGGTGCGTATTTTTTATTAGAACCAATACTGCTTGATTTGCCGCCAGATTCCAACGTCCCCGACGTTTTCGTAGACATGTTTTCACAAAGGACACTGACCTCTGCCCAGTTGAACTAAGCACAGCCGCAGGAATCCCATAGGGGACCAACTATCAGACAGCATTGGAATCGATGAGGAAATAATGGAGGCGCGGGTCGGAATCGAACCGGCGTACACGGAGTTGCAGTCCGCTGCATGACCACTCTGCCATCCAGCCCGCAGAGGCCGCGCATTGTAACCGAGCCGGTCGGGCGATGACAGCGCGCGACGCCATCCCGCCCTGGGTCACAATTGCCGGCCAGCGCCAGCCCCCTGGGTCAGGGTGCCGGCAACAGGCGCCTCACCGACGCTGCCGCTCTCCAGCCGCCAATGGCTTCGCCCGGCGATGGCGCTGATCGCTCTCCTGCGCATCAGCATTCCCGTCTGGCATCGGCCGTACTCCGCCATGTTCACCCTGGGAAAAATAGGATAGGTTATCCGGTAGGCTTGCGGCTGGGCTGCGGGGAAGCTCGCCCTTCACCGAAGATGGCCGGGAGGTGTCTAGTGAGCTGACAGACACGTCAAGGACCCATCGGCAAGAGCCCATGCCACGAGGAGGCTCTGGTCCGCAGAAAACCCTCAGTTTCGGACCAGCCTTGCCCGGGGTCTCGAATCCGTTTTCGACCATCACAACAAAAAACGCAGAGATAATTGATCATGGAAAAACAACGAGTTGCCAATGCCCTGCTGCTACTCCGCCTGGGCGTCTTTATCGTGATGCTCATGTGGACGCTGGACAAGTTCGTCAATCCCCAGCATAGCGGTGCCGTCTTTGAACATTTTTACGGCTTTGGCGGGCTTTCAAGTACGGCTTTCATGATTATCGGCGCATTACAGCTGGTGGTGGTACTGGCCTTTGTGGCCGGCTTCATGAAGCGTTTCAGCTACGGAATCGTGCTCATATTGCACGGCATTTCGACCCTGTCCTCCTGGCAGCAGTATCTGGACGCCTTCAACAACCTGCTGTTCTTTGCCGCCTGGCCGATGTTGGCGGCCTGTATCGCGCTCTATCTGCTGCGCGATCTGGACACCCGCTGGACCATCGACGATCGCCGCCAATAAATCGCGATGCAATCAACTGACCGTGATCTGTCTCTTATACACATCTCCGAGCCCACGAGACGGACTCCT
>OJBP01000687.1_pt1 | contig 14972 bp, 14 predicted proteins | sample 1590691 | NCBI WGS metagenome assembly OJBP01 (sample SAMN05416848, study PRJEB24817) | seawater metagenome | isolation source: Sea water | place: Canada:Atlantic | collected 2013-07 | reverse complement strand
GTGTATAAGAGACAGTTGTGAAGCTTACTCATATTTTTAAATCTTTCTTTGTTGTTTAATAGATCTAGTGTTTCAGAAACAATGAGATCCTTATCTGTACCAACTAAGATCACCGTTCCAGCTGCAACAGCTTCTGGTCTTTCTGTAGTATCACGCATTACAAGCACTGGTTTACCTAAGCTTGGCGCTTCTTCTTGAACACCACCACTATCTGTAATAATTAACGTTGACCTATTCATCATCCAGATAAAATCTTGGTACGCCAAAGGATTAATTAAATGTATATTTGAAACATCACTCAAAATCCTTTTAACAGGTTCTTGAACCTTTGGGTTAAGATGCACAGGGTACACAATTTTCATTTCAGGCTTTTGCAAAGCGATCTCTTTCAAGGCCTCACAAATCCTAATAAAACCGTCCCCGTGATTCTCTCTTCTGTGGCCTGTAACTAGAATGATTTCACTATCACCAATAATCGATGATAAATTCTGTATAAGTGCACTTGGGTCTTCTTGAACCTTTGCCACACTATCCATTAATGCGTCAATTACGGTATTCCCAGTAACCACAATACTAGATGGTGTAATATTTTCTTTTAATAAATTTCCTTGAGAAGTTTCTGTTGGGGCAAAATGATAATCTGCAATTCTGCCAGTTACTTGTCTATTAATTTCTTCTGGAAATGGAGACCATTTATCATGCGTACGCAAACCTGCCTCTATATGACATACCTTAGACTGATTGTAAAATGCTGCTATACTAGTCGCCATTGTAGTTGAAGTATCTCCATGTACAAAGACATAATCTGGATTAAAATCTTCAAGTACAGGTTTCATACCTTCTATAATCGCAGCAGTTATAGAATATAAGTTTTGCCCTGGTTTCATTAAGTTGAGATCAAAATCTGGTTTAATGTTAAAAAAACCCAAGACTTGATCAAGCATCTCTCTATGCTGAGCCGTAACACAAACTTTAGTCTCAAAAACTTTTGAATGCTTTTCAAACTCTTTTACTAGCGGCGCCATCTTTATAGCCTCAGGCCTTGTTCCAAAAACAATGAGTATCTTTTTTTTCATAATTACCCTCTTCCTATTGTATACATTTCAAATCCAATATTTTGCATTTCGGATGGCGCAAATATAGCCCTTCCATCAAAAACAAAAGCAGGCTTTTGCATCAGATTGTAAATTTGCTGCCAGTCATAATGAATAAACTCATCCCATTCTGTCATAATAGCAATGGCGTGCGCATTATCACAGGCTTCCATAGGGTCGTTAACTACTGTAACCAAAGCTCTATTTTCAGCTTCAGAGCGAGAATTTAGATAATCTAAATCTGCTAGAATCTTTTCTTCAGACACCTTTGGGTCGTATATAACAACCTCTGCTTGTTCATTGAGTAAATAATCTGCTACATAAATGGCTGCAGATTCTCGGGTATCATTAGTGTCCTTTTTAAATGCCCAACCTAACAATGTAATCTTCTTACCAGAAACAGTGTTAAACAGCGTTTTTACTATCTTTTCTGCAAATCGCCTTTTTTGATAATCATTCATAATAATTACCTGCTCCCAGTAATCGGCTACTTCATCAAGCCCATACGTTTTGGCAATATAAACAAGGTTTAAAATGTCTTTTTGAAAACAAGAACCTCCAAAACCTACAGAAGCCTTTAAAAATTTAGGACCTATACGTGAGTCTGTACCTATTGCTCTAGCAACTTCTTGAACATCTGCTCCAGTAACTTCACATAGTTCTGACATGGCATTTATAGAAGATACTCGCTGTGCTAAGAAAGCATTTGCCGTAAGCTTAGAAAGCTCTGAAGACCATACATTGGTTCTCAAAATACGTTCTTCCGGCAACCATTTTGCGTAAATTTCTGCAAGTGCATCTGTTGCTTTTATTCCTTCTGGTGTAGCCTCTCCACCTATTAAAACACGGTCTGCGTCTAACAAATCTTGAATTGCAGTTCCTTCTGCTAGAAACTCAGGGTTTGATAAAATATCAAAGCGCACACCATTTCCCGTATTATGTAAGATATTTTGAAGTGCCTCCGCCGTTCGTACTGGAAGTGTTGATTTTTCCACTACAATCTTGTCAGACGTTGCTACTCTTGCAATTTGGCGAGCACATAGCTCGATATACTTAAGATCGGCAGCCATGCCTTTTCCTACACCGTATGTCTTTGTTGGTGTGTTAACAGAGATAAATATAAGATCTGCTTCATCTATTGCTTTATCTACTTCTGTTGAGAAAAATAAATTCCTTCCTCTAGCCTTTCCTACTACTTCGGCAAGTCCTGGCTCATAAATAGGTAAGTTGTCCAAGTTTTCATCATTCCACGCGGCAATGCGTTTTTCATTAAGATCTACTACAGTTACCTTAATATCTGGACACTTTAATGCTATGACAGACATGGTAGGACCTCCTACATATCCTGCACCTATACAGCAAATATTTTTAATCTTCATTCTAGTCTAATTTGTGGCAAATCGCAAATATAGCGGTTTGAATAATAAGGTAGTTGTGGTATTCCTTTACGCTTTCGCGAAAGCGGACTTAAGACTTTACGTAATAAGACTTGTACCATGTTACAAAAGCTGCTATCCCTTCTGCAACAGAGACTGAAGGCTCATAGCCAAAATCTTTTTGCAATGAGGAAACATCTGCCCATGTTCTGTGTACATCTCCATCTTGCATAGCCATCATTTGCTTTGTAGCAGTTAGGCCTAGCTCTGATTCCAATGCCGAAATAAAATCCAACAACTTTACCGGTTTACTATTCCCAATATTATAAATTGAGTTTTTAGACTGCGAATCACTAGAAATTACTGTCATCACACCATCTATAATATCTGATATATATGTAAAATCACGTGAGAGATTACCTTCGTTAAAGACTTTAATAGGTTTGTTATGTAATATAGCATCTGTAAATAAAAACATCGCCATATCTGGTCTTCCCCAAGGCCCATAAACGGTAAAAAATCGTAATCCTACAGTCTCTATATTAAATAGATGACTATACGTATGCGCCATTAACTCATTAGATTTCTTAGTCGCTGCATACATACTTATAGGCTCATCTACAGACTGTTTTTCTGTAAAAGGGACCTCTTTACTATTACCGTAAACACTGCTACTACTAGCATAAACTAATTTTGAAACTTTATAATCTCTACAGCATTCCAAAATATTCAAGAAACCTACAATATTAGTATCCACATACACTTCTGGGTTTTCTATAGAGTATCGCACTCCTGCTTGAGCTGCAAGATTACAGACTTGATCAAAGGAATTTGAGCTAAACAGTTTTGGTAGCGCTGCTCTATCTTGAAGATTTAATCTAATAAATGAGAAGTTGTCTTCTACAATACTAGTAGAAAGTGTATTCCACTTTTCTGCCTGTTCCTTCACTACACCCAGCTCTTTAAGTCTATCAAACTTGAGTTGTGGGTCATAATAATCGTTTATATTATCGAGGCCTACCACAGCGTGACCCTCGCTCAGTAAGCGTTTACAAAGGTGATAGCCTATAAATCCAGCAGCGCCAGTAACAAGAATTTTCATAAATCAATTAATGTGCTACGAAGTTAGGACTAAAAAGTGATTCTTTATTATATAATAGTTTCTCCCTTGTATTTTCAAAATAAACAGCTCCTCCTACTCCTTCACAAATAGCGTCTCCAGCTGCGGTATCCCATTCCATACAAGGTCCAAAGCGAGGATACACATCTGCAGTTCCTTCTGCAACAAGACAAAACTTATACGCACTACCAGATGGCACTACTTCTGTATTTTTACCTGCGTTCTGCAAGTCCTTAACAAATTCTTGCGTTTTTGAATTTAAGTGAGAGCGACTAGTGACTACTTTAACGAGATTAAGATCATAGTAATTTTTAAGCTTTCGCGAAAGCGGGATTGCCTTACTTATCAACGTTTTCCATGAGATATCATCTTTGGGATCAACCAACTTATAACTAGCTCCATCATCTGACCCACCAGCATACAAAGTATTATTTATAGGAACATAAATCACACCAAAAACAGGTCTATTATCTACTACTAAAGCGATATTTACCGTAAACTCACCGTTGCGTTTTACAAACTCCTTGGTACCATCGAGAGGATCTACCATCCAAAATTGATCCCATTTTGTACGAATTTCAAAAGGTATTTCACTTCCTTCCTCACTCAATATTGGAATTCCAGTATGCTCAAGATGAGCTACAATAACTTCATGAGCTTTGAGATCTGCCTCCGTGAGCGGAGAATTATCTAATTTATGCATAACATCAAAGTCACGACTATAAACATCCATAATATCTTCCCCTGCTCTTATTGCAGCTTGTATTGCTATAGTTTTCCAAGATTCATTCATTAAAGTGTTTTGAGCATTTTTTGCAGCGAACTACCCCATTCTGGAATATCAACTTGAAATTGCTTTTCAATCTTATACGAGTCTAGCACACTATTTTCAGGTCGTTTTGCTTTGGTAGGAAACAAATCGCTTGTAACTGGAGTAATGAGAACATCGATTTGTGAGTTCTCAAAGATGGCTTTCGCAAAATCATACCAAGTAATACTTCCCTCGTTAGAAAAATGATATACACCGGAATTATCTTCTTTCAATTCTCGGGCAACAGTTAAAATAGCATCTGCAAGGTCATTTGCCCAGGTAGGACAACCCAACTGGTCATTGACAACAGAGAGCTGACCCCTCTCTTGCCCTAATCTCAGCATTGTTTTTACAAAATTATGACCGTACACACTGTAAACCCATGACGTACGAATAATAGCGTATTTTGTTATATTGGATGCCTCAATTAAGAGTTCTCCGCCTAGTTTTGACGCACCATAAACTGTTTGCGGATTAGGCTTATCACTTTCTACATATGCAGTGGATTTATTACCATCAAAAACATAATCTGTAGAGACATGAATTAATGCACAATCGCGCTTTTTACACTCCTCTGCGAGATAACCCACAGCTGTTTCATTAATAAGGAATGCTTGATCTTTATCGTCTTCGGCAGCATCTACGGCTGTATATGCAGCAGTATTAATAACAACATCTGGTTGATGTTTATCAAGTACTAATGAGATATTATCACGAGAACTTATATCAAATTCCGTTCTAGAAAGAAATACAAACTCAAAATCAGCATGATGCTTAGACTGCTCTAGTAAAGCCATCCCCAGCTGACCAAGAGCTCCAGTGACTACAATCTTTTTTAAAGTGACCTCTCTATTACTCGCAGTAACATTCATTAAAAAGAAATATTTTTAAGTTCGCTGAGCATAGGGTTTTCTAAATCCTTAGAAGAAAGCAAAAATTCATGCTCGTTAAGTAACCAATCAATCTCTAATGATACATCATTATAAGCAAGTCCACGTTCACTTTTTTGATCATAAAACGCGTCACACTTATATGCAAAGACAGCAGTATCACTCAATGTAATAAACCCATGCGCCATTCCTTTAGGTACAAAGAGCTGCTTTTTATTAGCACCTGAAAGTTCGATAGCAAAAGATTTTCCATAAGTAGGTTCTTCCTTACGAAGATCTACAACAACATCTAGCACCTCACCCTCAATGACTCTTACAAGCTTAGACTGAGCATGTATTCCTATCTGAAAATGGAGCCCTCTTAGCACCCCGTACGTAGATTTAGACTGATTATCTTGAACAAACGATGGGGAGAAACCTGTAAATTTTTCAAAAGCTTCTGAATTATATGATTCATAAAAATATCCTCGGTCATCTTCAAACACCTTTGGAGTGCATATAATTAAATCTTTGAATGCTGTTTTTTGAAATTCCACTATAGTGTATTTATATATTGTGCATAAGCACCTTTACCATACCTTGATGCACTTGCCTTAAGTGCTTCGTATGATATCCAATTCATTTTGTAAGCAATTTCTTCAAGACATGCTATCATTGTACTTTGATTGCGCTGTATCACTCTTATAAATTCTGTTGCATCATCTAGCGCGTCTACTGTACCTGTATCAAACCAAGACATACCTCTACTCATGATACCTACTGAAAGTTTTTTCTTCTCGAGATATTCTTGATTGATTGTAGTAATTTCTAACTCTCCGCGTTCTGACGGTTTTATTTTCTTTGCAATCCCCACTACCTCGCCATCATAGAAATAAATTCCAGGAACTGCGTAATTAGATTTTGGTGTACTAGGCTTTTCCTCAATGCTTGTTGCCTTCATTTCCTTATCAAAAGCCACAACACCAAATCGTTCTGGATCTCTAACGGGATAAGCAAAAATAGCCGCACCATCAACATCATTCTTACTTTGCAATAACTGACTAAGGCCATTACCGTAAAAGATATTATCTCCTAGAACTAGTGCTACTTTATCCGGTCCTATAAATGATTCACCTATTATAAATGCCTCTGCAAGTCCGTTTGGTGATTCTTGAACTTCATATTGAAAATTACAGCCTAGCGTACTTCCATCACCCAATAATCGCTCAAAAAGGTGACTATCTTCAGGTGTAGTTATTATTAATATCTCTCTTATACCCGCAAGCATTAACACAGAGATAGGATAGAAAATCATAGGTTTATCATACACAGGTAACAACTGCTTACTTACCGCTATGGTAAGTGGTGATAAACGCGTCCCCGAGCCGCCTGCTAGTACAATACCTTTCATTATGAGTACATTTTTTTATAATATTTTTGGTAAGATCCGGAAGTTACATTTTTGAGCCACTGATCATTAGCAAGATACCAATCTACGGTAAGCGATAGACCTTCCTCAAAGGTAACTGATGGCTTCCAACCAAGTTCTTTTTCAATTTTTGTTGCATCAATTGCATACCTCTTATCATGACCAGGACGATCTTTCACGTAAGTTATAAGTGATTTTGAAGAATCCCGCTTTCGCGAAAGCTTCTCATCCATTATATCACATAATAGCTTTACTAAGTCAATATTTTTCCACTCATTAAAACCGCCTATATTATAGGTTTCCTTTAATTTACCTTTTTCAAATATGAGTGCTATTGCTACTGCGTGATCCTTTACAAATAACCAATCTCTCGTATTATTTCCATCGCCATAAACAGGCAAAGATTTACCCTCGATAATATTATTTATAAATAAAGGAATTAATTTTTCTGGAAATTGGTTAGGACCATAATTATTAGAGCAATTGCTAATTATATATGGTAAACCATAGGTTTCTCCATAAGCTCTTACAAAATGATCTGAGCTTGCCTTAGACGCTGCATAGGGGGAGTTTGGGTCGTATGACGTATTCTCTGTAAACAAGCCTGTCTCACCAAGCGTACCGTACACTTCATCTGTACTGATATGGTAGAAAAGTTTTGACGAATAATCTTCTTTCCAAATACTCTTTGCCGCATTAAGAAGGTTAAGTGTTCCAATAACATTAGTCTGCACGAAGGCTATTGGATCCTTTATACTTCTATCAACATGAGATTCGGCAGCTAGATGAATTACTTTATCAAATTGATATTTAGAAAACAAATTCATTAAAAAAGGGGCATCATTGATGTCCCCTTTTATAAATGTATAATTGCTAGAAGTTTCTACATCAGAAAGGTTTTCTAGGTTTCCAGCATAAGTAAGCGCATCAAGATTGTAAATATGACTTTTGGGAAAAATTTCTAAAAATAGTCTCACCACTTGAGACCCTATAAAACCTGCTCCACCTGTAATAAGAATGTTCATTACAGCTTAGCATCTGCTTTATTACCTAACACCCCTTTTACATCATAAACTACAGATTTATCATTCTTAAGAGAATTTAAATCTAAAGAAGCAAATTCTTTATGCGCCACGGCTTGCACGATGGCGTCATATTTTTGGTTTGGAACTTCTGTAAGAGCATCTAGACCGTATTCATGGTGTACCTCGGCTGCATTTACCCATGGATCAAAGATAGTTACATTAACCCCAAATTCTTTCAAGTGTCTTATAACATCTGTAACTTTCGTGTTACGTACATCTGGACAGTTTTCTTTAAAAGTGATACCTAGAATCAATAACTCAGAACCTTTTACTTTGATATCGTTTTTAAGCATAAGCTTTACCACCTCAGAGGCTACATATGCTCCCATACTATCGTTAAGTCGACGTCCTGCTAAAATAATTTCTGGATGATATCCTAATTCTTGTGCTTTCTGTGCTAGGTAATATGGATCTACACCTATACAGTGACCTCCTACTAGGCCAGGTTTAAATGGTAAAAAATTCCACTTTGTACCTGCTGCTTCTAGAACATCATGTGTATTGATACCCATCAAATTAAAAATCTTAGCTAGTTCGTTTACAAAAGCAATATTGATGTCACGTTGAGAGTTCTCGATTACTTTAGAAGCTTCTGCTACTTTTATAGTTGGAGCTAGATGCGTTCCTGCAGTAATTATAGAGCTGTACAAATCATCTACTTTCTTCCCTATTTCAGGAGTGCTTCCAGAGGTCACTTTTAGTATTTTCTCTACAGTATGTTCTTTATCTCCTGGATTAATACGTTCTGGAGAATACCCTACAAAAAAGTCTACATTAAACTTAAGTCCGCTTACGCGTTCCAAAACTGGCACACACTCATCTTCTGTTACACCAGGATAAACAGTACTTTCATAAACAACGATATCACCTTTCTTTAAAACTTTACCTACAGTCTCACTACTTTTATATAAAGGAGTAAGAACAGGTCTGTTATTTTTATCAACCGGAGTCGGCACGGTTACAATATAATAATTACAATCTTCAATATCCTTACTATCTGCACTACATAACAATCCATTTAAGTCATTATTTTCAGTCTTAAGTACGCCTTGTAACACCTCATCAGAAACCTCTAATGTGCTATCTGTACCTGATTGAAGTTCTGCAATACGTTTTTCATTTATATCAAATCCTACCGTGTTATACTTAGTTCCAAATAACCTAGCCAATGGTAATCCAACATAACCTAATCCAATAACTCCTACTTTAATTTTTGTCATATTAATTTTCTTTATATGCTTTTATTGTAAAGACCTTTACTTTTATTTTAAATTTTTCCAATACCAAGCCATCGCTTCCTTGAGACCATCCTTAATACTATACTTAGGATCATATCCTACTCTCATTTTTGCACGATCAATACTTGCTAGGCTATGCGGAACATCACCAGCTCTTTTGGGTCCAAATTTTATTTCAACATCTGCAATTCCACTGTCAAATTGACTTAATTCAGTTTTTAGAATCTTAACAAGTTCGTTTAAATCAGTTCTTTCTCCGTAAGCAACATTGTAAACTGTATTAATTGCCTCCTCATTCTCAGTGAGCATTGCTCTGATATTCATTTGAATTACGTTGTCAATATACGTGAAATCACGAGAAAAAGTACCATCACCGTTCATAACTGGTGATTCATGGTCCATTAATAACTTTGTAAATTTAGGAATAACAGCTGCATACGCTCCATTAGGATCTTGCTTACGACCAAAAACATTAAAATATCGAAGTCCTATACAATCTAATCCATATGTCTTATGAAATACATCTGCATAAAGCTCATTCACATATTTTGTGATGGCATATGGTGATAATGGTTTACCAATAATATCTTCTTTCTTAGGTAACCCCTGGGAATCACCATAAGTAGAAGAACTGGCAGCATATACAAAACGTTTTATGCCTTTGTCTTTAGATGCTATAAGCATATTCAAGAAACCTCCTACATTTACTTCGTTACTTGTTGCTGGATCTTGAATAGACCTTGGAACTGAGCCTAATGCTGCTTGATGAAGTACATAGTCACTATTAGAAACAGCGTTCTCACACACTTTAATATCTCTAATATCACCATTTATAAATGCGAAGTTAGGATTTGATATAATAGCATCAAGGTTATGTTTATGGCCTGTAGCCAAATTATCTAAACAAGTAACAATTGCTCCATTCTCAATCAATACCTCGCAAATATTTGAACCTATAAATCCAGCTCCGCCAGTTACTAACACCTTCTTTCCCTCGACTTGAGAATATACACTATCAATCATAAAAAAAATTTTGAGCAAATATAAAGTATTTTGACTGTCTAAAGAAGATTGTTTGTTTTACCATATCCTTAGCATTTGTGGTTAAACTTATACTAAACCAAATGTATATTTGATATTAATCCTAAACACATTTGTAACTTTATTTAAATAAAAAAATAAAACTATGAATTATTTGAACTTAGATACAGAAAAGAGTAAACATACAGTAAATGAACTCAACACGCTGCTTGCAGATTACCACGTGTACTACCAAAAGCTCCGTAACTTTCACTGGAACATTTCAGGAGTAAATTTCTTTGACTTACATATTAAATTTGAAGAATTATACGATGATGCAAAATTAAAAATTGACGAAATCGCAGAGCGTATTCTTACACTAAGATTTGCACCTACTAGTAATCTTTCTGACTACTTAGAAAAATCAAGCATCAAAGAGGCAAAATCAGATTTATCAGATAGAGATATGGTCGATAACATTCTTGAAGATCATGGAATTATTTTAAAACAGCTAAGTGCTGTTGTGAAGAAAGCAGATGACGCTGGTGACGAAGGGACTATTGATCTCATTGGAGCATATATACGTGAATTAGAAAAAACAAGCTGGATGCTGGATGCATGGAGAAAGAAAACAGCAGGAACATACACTGAAGCATAAGTTTAACACATATGTTACTAAAAAGGCTCAATTACTATTTTGTAATTGAGCCTTTTTTACGTCTGTAACAATTTTTTTATTCCTCTGGAGTAAAGCTATACTCAGGCACCTTCCCTACTGCTCCTTTAAAAAATGTATAGATAGTTTTCATATCCTCATCAATATTTCCAGATGGATATAATGGTTTAGAAATACGATGCTCTTTCTTACCAAAATCAAAAGCCACCATAATAATAGGTACTTCGGCTGCTAGGGCTATGTAATAAAAGCCGGTTTTTAGTTTATCAACTTTCTTACGCGTTCCTTCTGGAGCGATTGTAAGTCTAAATTCTTCTTTGTCCTTAAAGACATCTGCGATAGACTGTACTTTATCTTGACCTGGAGTTCTGTCTATAGGTGCGCCTCCCATTGCCTTAAAAAGAAGACCCATAGGCCACTTAAACAGTTCTTTCTTTCCTATAAAGCCTATTTTCACATCAAGTGCGCTTCGTAATAAAATCCCCATATAGAAATCATGCCAACTGGTATGCGGCACAGCGATTACCACTGCTTTTTTTACAGTATCTTGAGAAAAATCACCTATTGCTTTCCAGCCTATAACATCGTTATATATCCATTTAAAAAATCCCATAACTTTTATAAATCTTTATAAATTTTTATTGCCTTCTCAAGATCTTCTGGAGTATCAATTCCTATGGCTAGCTTGGAAGAACGTACCATTTTTATCTTTTTACCATATTCTAAAAAGCGGATGCATTCTATCTTTTCTGCTTTTTCTAATGGTGTCATGTTCATAGAAGCAAAGTCTAAAATAGCTTGCTTTCTAAAAGCATATATTCCCTTATGCTTGTAGGTAGTTATACCAGCTGTAGTATCTCTCACGTAAGGCAAAGGAGATCTAGAAAAATACAGAGCAAAATCTGCGTTATCTACTATTACCTTAACATTGTTAGGATTTTCAATTTCAGATACATCTGTCATGGGCATCATTACACTTGCAAGATCTATTTGATCTGCATCTTCACCATAGAATACATCTAGTACCGGTGCAAGATCTTCTCGTGTAGTAAAAGGCTCATCACCTTGTACATTTACCACAATATCTACATCAAGACTTGCAACAGCTTCTGCAATACGATCGCTACCACACTCATGTTCCTTTATGCTCATGATTGCTTTACCTCCAGCATCTTCTACCGCTTTGTAAATAACCTCACTATCAGTAACTACAAATACTTCATAAAAAAGTCCCGTTGCCACAGTACTCTCGTAAGTGCGCACAATTACTGGCTTACCAGCCAAATCCTTCATCATTTTGCCTGGGAAACGTGAGGCTGCATAGCGAGCAGGAATCATGGCTATAATTTTAAGTTGTTTACTCAAAAAAGATATTTTTAGAAAATTACAAAGGATGTGTTTACGCTTCCCGAAGTAAATTCGGGACGAGTTTCTCGACAGCGTGATACATCACCTCAAAACAAGCAGCGAAGTTAGTGAAAAGAGTACAAAAGCTATGCTCTTCTAAGACGACGAATTACCTTCCAAACTAAGCCCACTAATAACAATACGAGAATTAGTGCCAAAATAGGAGAAAATATACTTGCCACAGAGACTGTAGTCGCAGCAATTGTTTCTGTACCAGCGATTACCGGGTTTGCGAGTCCACCAGTGGTTGCAGTACTTCCTAATCTTGTAGCACTTGTAGTGCCAGAAACTGCTGCCGCTGCTCCGCCTCCAGCAATAATGGCAAGTGCCCAAGTGATGGTAGGATCCATATCTCCCATCGTTGCTACCATTAATAATGTACCTGCTACTGCAGCTAGTGGTACTGATATAGTGTCTAAGATATTATCTACCCAAGGAATAAAATAAGCTCCTATTTCAAAAATTGTGGCTACTCCTAGTAAGACTAATGCGGGAACACTTCCCACCCATTCCCATGAATTGTTTACAGGAAACCAGCCAAAATGAGCCGAGAGACTCAAAACTAATAAAGGGACAAACACTCTAAAGCCTGCAGATGCCGCCAGAGAAAATCCTAGAATAATACTTACAATTAATTCAAAACTCATAATGGTAAACTTAACTAATAATGTGCACAAGGTAAGAATGAAAAAGAAAAGTGCCAACGTACTAACCTAACCCCTAGCCCCGATTGCAGTGAAAATCCCGCAAGAGCTGGCGCAGCCGCGATGAGGAATTGTAACGTAAAGCGGGAAATAGCTCCAAAAGACCTCCAAATTAAGCCTCTTCTACAAACATATCATCTTTAAAGCCTATTAAGTACAGCTTACTTTTAGATCGTGTGATAGCTGTATATAACCATCTCAAATAATCTTTATTCATCCCGTCAGGAAGATAGGGTTGCTCTATAAAAACATTATCCCACTGTCCACCTTGTGATTTGTGACAGGTGATTGCATAGGAGAATTTAACCTGTAAGGCATTAAAGAATTTATTATTCTTTATTTTTTGGAAACGTTTGTAATTAGAAGTTTCGTCTGCATAATCTTTTTGAACTTCCTTATATAAGGTGTCACCTTGCTCATAAGGAAGTGCTGGCGTCTCAAGGGTAAGTACGTCAAGCATGACAACAGTTTCAAAAGGTTGCATCTGTGGGTAATCTACCATTTGCACTTTTACCTCTGCAAAACGGAAACCGTAGAGTTCCTTAATTGCTAGAATTTCTAACACTTTTACAATATCGCCGTTTGCAATAAATCCAGCATCACTTTTTGCATCAATCCAGAAGTAGTTATTCTTTACCACCATTAAATGATCTCCAGCCGAAATTTCTTCCTCTTGAAATAGAATTCTGTTTCTTATTTGCTGATTATATAAGTTTGCTCGTTTGTTCGATCGTACGATGATGGCTGTCTCTTCTGTACCTACGCTACTGTAACAGTCATTGATGGCATCCATAATCTCATGACCATCTATAAGTCGCACCACGTCTGTAAATCCTGCGATGTCAAATTTAAAATCTTCATAAAACTCTTCAGAGAGTTGCTCCCTTAAAGCGGTTGCGTTCATAAGGATACCACTATCCTCTGCTTGCCTCATTACTTCATCAAGCTGTATGGTCTCAACATTTTTATCATACTGCATGGAAAGCAAATTAATGTCAAGTGCAGGAGACATATCAAGCTTTACTGGTGGTAACTGCGCCTCATCACCTACCAGAATGAGCTTACAATTATGCCCGCTATAAATGTATTGCATCATATCATCTAGTAGTGATCCATTATCAAAAAACTTAGACTCTGCAGCCCTATCAGAAATCATAGATGCTTCATCAACTATAAAAATGCAATTTCTATGCTTATTGGGTTGTAAACTAAAAGAAACGCCGCCTCCTCGCTCTTTTTTTGGGAAATAAATTTTTCTATGGATGGTATAGGCTTGTTTTTTACTGTAATTACTCGCCACCTTTGCCGCTCTTCCTGTAGGTGCCATGAGCACAGATGTCATGCCAGCTTGCCATAAATTTTTTACTACAGTCCCAATTACTGTTGTTTTACCTGTACCTGCAAACCCTTTAAGAACAAACACTTTATCCTTAGAGGTGTCAAATAGAAAAGTAGACAGTTGCTCTAACAGCCTGTCTTGCTTTAAAGTAGGTGTGTGTACAAAGTCTTTAACTAGCTGCTTGTAAAATGCTCTGGGTTCTTTAATCATAGGAGGTTGAGAATGCTCGCAAATTACATAATGAAAAATGAGATAATAAATTTTTGTGTGTAAAAAAAAATTGTAGATTTGTTCCTAACCATAACTAATTTTAAACATCATTACATGAAACTAGTAATACAGCTTGTACTTTGGGTAGTAATTGCCGCTTTAGGTTACCTTCTTTTTAACGCAGTTTGGGGAGAGGTAGAATTTAATGAAATAAAAGAAAAGCGATATAAGGCCGCTATTACTAACATGAGAGACCTACGTAAAGCTCAGTTAGCTCATAAAACTGTAACAGGTAAATATGAAAAAGACTTTGACAAACTAGTTCGTTTTATTGATACAGCTGAGTTCACAATAACTCAACGTAGAGATACTTCGGTTCTTGATGTAGAGAAAACTAAGCGTTTCCGTGTTGACACAAAAAAGAATATCGTAATTATAGATACCTTAGGAACTAAATCAGTAATAGATTCTTTATTTAAGGGTTCAGATCGTTATAAGACAATGATTAATGTACCTATTGAAGGGATTGATGCAAAGTATACTATCTGTCTCTTATACACATCTCCGAGCCCACGAGACGGACTCCTATCTCGT
>OJBP01000686.1_pt1 | contig 15010 bp, 12 predicted proteins | sample 1590691 | NCBI WGS metagenome assembly OJBP01 (sample SAMN05416848, study PRJEB24817) | seawater metagenome | isolation source: Sea water | place: Canada:Atlantic | collected 2013-07 | reverse complement strand
TACGAGATAGGAGTCCGTCTCGTGGGCTCGGAGATGTGTATAAGAGACAGTAGCGGAAGAGGCACGCCAACATTAGGCACGGATCCTGCAAATGCTAAAGCAGCCAAAGAAGCTGCAATTGCAGATAGAAAAAGAAAAAAAGATTCTATTATTGCTGTACGAAAGGCAAAAAGAGATTCAATTTTAGAAGCAAGGAAAAAGAAAACTACGCCTCCAGCACAAAATGGAAATGACGGAGACGGTAGATAACCCTTATTAATTATTACACTTAACTCAAATTAGATTAAAATGAAACAGTTTACAAAAGTATTAGCAGCGATTGCACTTATCGTAGGAATGAGTAGCGCTATGCAAGCACAAAGCAAAGTTGCACACATTAACTCACAGTCTCTTGTAGAAGCTATGCCTACATATAAGAACGCAATGTCTGAGCTAGAAAAGCTACAGAAATCATATGATACAGAAATTTCTGCAATGGGTGCAGAGCTTCAAAAAACATACGAGCGTTATAACCGTGAGGCAGAAACTCAAACTGATGAGGAAAATGGAAGACGCATGCAGGAAGTTCAAGAAACTCGTACTAACATTGCAAAGTACCAACAAACTGCATTACAAACACTTCAAACTAAAGAACAAGAACTCATCAAGCCTATCATTGAAAAAGCAAGATTAGCTATTCAAAAAGTTGCAAGAGCAAAAGGATATGACTTCGTACTTGATTCTACACCTGGAGCTGCAGGAGTTATCATGGCAGATGGTTATGATTTAATGCCAGACGCAAAAGCTTCTTTAGGAATATAATTTTAAAATATTCTTTCGCTTAAGCGAAAACAAATATTAAAAACTGCCCTTTTTAAAGGGCAGTTTTTTATTTTAGATACATGCAAGATAAAGGTAACATTGGACTTTTTGATAGTGGTATAGGCGGCACTTCCATCTGGAAAGAAGTAGTCACACACCTACCGTATGAAAACACTATATACCTAGCCGATAGTAAGCATGCTCCTTACGGTGCAAAATCAAAAGAGGAAATAATTGCGCTATCTGTAAAAAACACAGAAAAGCTTATACAACTAGGCGCAAAAATTATTGTTGTTGCTTGTAATACCGCAACCACAAACGCCATTGATTACCTCAGGAAAAATTATGATATCCCATTCATAGGTATTGAACCTGCCATAAAGCCTGCGGCACTCAATTCTAAAAATAAGACAATTGGTATTTTAGCGACCAAGGGAACGCTAAACAGCACTCTGTTTCAAGATACTTCAGAAAAGTGGACACAGGGAACTAAAGTTATAGAAGTCATAGGAGAAGGTCTCGTACCGCTTATAGAAAAGGGAGATCTTGAGAGTTCTGTTTTAAGAAAACTCCTTGAGTCATATGTTGCTCCTATGATTGCCCAAGAGATCGATTATCTCGTTTTAGGATGTAGTCACTATCCATACCTCATCCCACTTCTAACTGAGTTATTACCTCAAGAGGTAACTATCATAGATTCCGGATTAGCCGTCGCCCGCCAGACCAAATCTGTTCTTACAGAAATAAACGCCTGCAATACTGCTACGAATGGAAATCATCAATTATTTACAAATGGGGATCCCAGTATTTTAGAAAAAGTATTAGTACGCTTTCGCGAAAGCGTAACCCCTCCACTTGATATCACTATTAAGAAACTTGATTTTTAGCTTGCCTAATTATTGAAAGTAGGTGAGTAAGTTTGCTTTTTGACTAGCAGAAACCATTACCTCTTTCCCACTACTCAACACGACGCTTCCTCCTTTACCCTTTTTGTAGGCGGTGATTTCGTTTACGTTTACTAGATATGATTTATGAACACGTGCAAATCCAAAATCTGTAAGCGCATCTTGAAAAAATTTAAGCGTTTTACTTATCAATTTCTTCTCGTCATTTTTCAGAAAAATCTCTGTGTAGTTATCATCTGCTTTGCAATATAAAATATCTTGTGCAGATAGTACTTCAAAACCATCTTGTACTGGAATAGTGATTTTACCTTGCTTGTCAATGGTATGTGCAGTGAGCACTTTATTATCTAAAGCATTTTCTTTTGTCTTTACCTCACTCACATAATCTACCGCCTTTATGAGCTCATCTATAGACACAGGCTTTAATAGATAGTACGAAGCATGCGTATTAAGCGCATCCATAGCATACTGATTATATGCCGTTACAAAAACCGTCTCAAAACTACGGTCGCCTACTTGCTCTAGTAAATCAAAAGCATTTCCCTTAGGCATTTCTACATCTAGAAAAACTAAATCAAGTTCATGATTTCTTATCAATACCAACGCTTCATCAACATTTGCTGCCTCACCTACAATGTCAACTTTAGGGCAGTACTTAGTGAGATAGTTACGTAAGATCTCTCTACTAGTCTCTTCGTCTTCTACTATAATGGTTTTGAGTTTCATGTATTATACTTTTTTAAGCGTGAGCGTCACTTTTGTTCCTTCTCCAGTATCACAAACATCAGAAACCGCGACAGCAATACGATCACCGTACATCTCATTGAGAATAGCAATTCGCTTTTTAATGTTTCCCATTCCCTTAGATTTTTGTTTCTTTTGATTCTCAGTCTTTAATGCTTTACTACGTGTACGTCCTACTCCATCATCTGATACTGTTATTATTGCTGTATTCTCATCTTTCTGATCAAAACTAATGCGCAGCATACCTTTCTCTTCTTTGTAACGCATTCCATGCCACACAGCGTTTTCTACATAAGGCTGCAATAACATAGGTGGAATCATAAAGGAGCTTACATCTAGCGCTTCATCTACCTCAATCTCATAATCAAAACGATCTTTGAATCTAAAATGCTCTAGCATCGTGTACCTCTTGATAAGGTCTATCTCACTAGACAGAGGTATAAAATCTTCCTCACTATTCTCTAACACGGCTCTCATGAGAATAGAAAAATCTGAAAGATATTTATTGGCAGTACGCTCATCATTTGTGGCTATGAAGCTATTTACCGAGTTCAATGCATTAAAAATAAAATGCGGATTCATTTGTGATCGCAAACTTTTAAGAGCAAGGAGATTATTTGCGTATTGTTGCTTCTTACTACTTCTATACATAGAGAATGCAGTAAGTAGCAATAATGCTGTAACCAATATGAGAGATCCAATAATTACTTTTTGTCTGGTATCTCTAGCCTCTACAAGTTCTTGTTCTTGGAAAGCAAGCTGATATCGACTTTCATTAAGTTGTCTGTCTTTTTCAAGACTAATAATTCTATTCTGCTTTTCGGTAATGTCCTTTGCAAAGCGAGTTGCTTGAGAGATTTCTTGCTCTTTGCGGCTATAACTAAGGTCTACAATATTTTTATATGCCTCATAAGCTTCCTTGGCTTTATCGATATCACCTTTATCGCGGTATACTTCAGAGAGTCTACGCCTTGCATTTTTCTCGACTATGAGGTCTTCCTTATCACGTGCTTCTTCTATACTCTTCTCTAAAAAAGGAATAGACTCTTCATATTTATTTTGTGCCGCTAGCGCAAATCCTATTTTATAGTTTTGCTTTTGTACTGTTATCACATCATCATTAGCTATAGAATCTGGTGCAACAAGATTCATATCTTCTATTGCGGATTTACGTAGTTCAATCTCTGCATCATAAGATTTATTCCTACTATAATAATCTGCTACTTTTGTCTTTGCTCTTACAGCAGACTCTGTTTTTTCGATATTAGATAACTCGGCAGCCTTAGAGTAATTTAAAGCAGCCGCTTGCGGTGCTCCTTGTTGATCATAAGCATCACCTATTTTGGTATTTAGTCTTGCTGCGTCTGATGGCTTTTGAAGTTGGGTGACTTTTTTCTCCACCTCTTCATAATTTGTAATAGAAGTTACGTAGTCTCCAGTTGCAACATAAGCATCACCTAGCCCCTCTTTTACAGTTATTTGTTGTGTTGCAGTAAGTTTCTTCTCTGCAAGCTTCGTGTATAGTCTTATAGACTCTTGGTAGTTCTTATTGTCATAATATGCCTGAGCAAGCGCAATTTCTACTGCAATACTTGGCTCATTTTTAATACTCAACTTATAATTAGTGACCGCAAGATCGTACTGCTTCCAGTGACTATAAATATCTCCTAGTAATTTGAAACTTCTGGCTCTTTCACTTGTGGTAATAGTAGGGACAGAAAGTGCTTGTGCAACATTATCAACACCAGCTGCGGCATTTGATTTGTAAACTAACGTCGCTTGATTAATAAGTGAGTTAAAAGTAATAGGAGGAGCTTGAACATCTAAAACCTCATCAAATTCAACCAATTTTTCAATAGGTCTCACCTCTAATTTTATGCGTTGTTGATCTTTTATCGTGTAAAAGACCGTCTCAAAATCTTCACTACGTATCACAAGCTCATCACCTACTTTGGCAGCTATTCTAAACTCACCATCACTCCCTGAAGTGGTGTAAGCTCCACCTGTGACCTCTACATTTGCTTTGGCAACAGGCTTCATATACTCCGTATCAAGTATACTTCCCTTCAATGTAAAAACTCTATTAGTGCTCCTACTCACCGCCTCGCGTTCCTGTTGCGCAAGAGCTGTGTACGACCCCAGCAAAAAAATAAGTATTAATAATATGTGATTTCTTGTTTTCATTGTATTCAAACTTACTCTAAAAAAGTAGCATCTTAAAATCATAAAAGATGCAAACACGCCTATTTTCATGGTTTTACGCATAAAAACGTTCCTTTCACTAATCGCACAGAGTTGTTCACTCATTCATATGTCCTACTCCCTCATTCTATCTAAAATTTGACTTTTCATACTAGTAATTTTGAATTCTATTCATCATAAAAATCAGCAAATGAAAACTCTTTTTATTCTAGCAATTACACTTGCTTTACACAGCGGACTCTTAGCCACAAACGGAAATGAGGATGGGCACGCTTTCGCGAAAGCGGAAAAAAATCACACCTCATCATTAAAAAAAGATCCCATCCAAAATACCATTAAAGTAGCACTACTCTTAGACACTTCTAATAGCATGGATGGTCTTATAAATCAAGCACGAGCACAGTTATGGGAGCTAGTAAACGAACTAGCAGAAGCTAAGTGTGGAAATGAAAGTCGTCCAGATCTTAAAATTGCTCTTTATGAATATGGCAATGACAGGCTCAATGCAAGAGAAGGGTATATACGTATGGTAAACTCTTTTAGCACAGATCTAGATGAAATCTCTAAAAACCTCTTTTCTCTCACAACAAATGGAGGAAACGAATACTGCGGTAATGTGATTCAAAATTCGCTCAATCAATTAGAGTGGGGTAAAAATAAAAACGACCTCAATCTTATTTTTATAGCTGGTAATGAACCTTTTGATCAAGGACCAGTGCGTTACCAAGATGCTGCCAGCAATGCCTGTGGAAAGGATGTCACTATAAACACAATTTTTTGCGGTGATTATAATGAAGGTTTGCAATCTAAATGGAAAGATGGCGCATCCCTTACACAAGGAGATTATATTGCTATAAATAGTGATAGAGCAACAGTGCACATCCCTTCGCCATATGATGATAAGATCTTACACAAGAATGAGGAGCTTAACAAAACCTATGTAGGTTATGGTAACCTAGCCCCTTCTAAAATGGCCTTACAAAATAGTCAAGACAGCAATGCTCAATCTTATGGGAATGCAAATGCCGTAAAAAGAGCAGTGAGCAAAAGCTCTAGATTATATAAAAATACTAGCTGGGACCTTGTAGATGCCATGGAAGAAAATGAAGAAATCATAGTAGAGCTTAAAGAAACTAGTCTCCCTCAAGAACTCAAAGGGAAAACCGAACAGGAAATAAAAAAGTACGTTTCTGAGAAAAAAGAGCAACGCATGGCAATACAACAAGAAATTGCTGATCTTAATGTAAAACGTAAAGAGTTTCTTGAATCTAAAACCAATACTGAAGACAATGAACTTCGCAATGCACTAGTGGATGCCATAAAAAAACAAGGTCGATTAAAAAATTACAGCTGGGACTAACTACTTCAACTATTTAACTACAAACATCTTGCATATGTTGTCATATGCAAGATGTTTTACTTTATGATATCCTTAACGTCTATACAAAAACCTCTCACCGTATAACTAAGAAGTAAACACTAAACTAAACACTTATGATTATTTCAAGAGTTACAAAGAATACCCTACTTATTGCAATGACCGCTGGAGCACTTACATCTTGCGTCTCAAAAAAGAAATACACTCAGCTTCAATCTGAGTATGACACTACAAATGTTACTTTGACTAAAACTAAAGTTGAAAAAGAGGAAATAGAAGCAAAATATGCAGCTATTGAGCAACGTGTGGATGATTACAATACTAAAATCAATTCTCTACGCGACACTAACGTTGATTTACAAGCTTCTAACGATGCTAAATTTGAGATTACTACAAATGGTACCGTAATGTCAGAAAACACAAAGCAGAAGTTAAGAGCAGCACTCGCAAATGTAGATCCAAGTGAGCTTGCTCAAGCACAAACACTAGAAGACTCTATGAACCTTGCAGTTTCTCATAAACTTAAACGTAACCTTGATAAAGATATTTATGGAGCTAATGCCCTTGATGATATTAACATTGATATAGATGATACTGTAGTACAGATTTCTATTTCAGATAAAATGCTATTTCGCTCTGGGAGTTATAGAGTAAGTAAGGAAGCAGATGCTCTTTTGAGACGTATTGCTGCCGTTGTAAATTCTGAACCCGCTGTAGAAGTAATGGTAGAAGGTCACACAGACAGTCGTACTGTAAAGAAAGGCTCATACCTCAAAGATAACTGGGATCTAAGTGTACAACGTGCTACAGCAATCGTACGTGAGCTACAAACTAAGCACAATGTAGATCCATCAAAACTAATTGCTTCTGGACGTAGTAGCTATGTTCCTTTAGTAGAAAATGATAGTAAAGAGAATATGTCAAGAAATAGAAGAACGAGAATTTTAATTCTTCCTAACCTTGATAAATTTCTAGCACTAATGGCTTCAAATGAATAAAAGGTATAATTTCTTATAATTATAAAACTAAAAATCCCTCGCCATGATTGGCGAGGGATTTTTTCTATTCTATACTAGATAGCTAACCGAATGCTAGTTGATAGCTGGACAGTTACAATCATAAGGTTCTTTATTTTTACCAAGGTTGATACCCAACGTAATTTGGTGAAAACCACCATTAGTAAGTACTACTGAGTTGCTTTGGTATGAATACGTATATCCAAACATAAAACGATCATACATACCTCCTACAAATGGTGTTACATACTGAAGTTTTTGAGTATCTACAGATTCTCCATTAGTAGTAAACTCTGCTCCGTCAAAACTTCTTCTATAAGAAAGACCTCCCCATAATCTACCCCAGTCTGTTTTATAATATGCCTTACCGTTTACATCTATTGTAGCTTCGCCTGTACTATCTGTAGCTTGAAACATTACCGATGGCTCAAAACTCCATTCAGAATAATTAGGAGAAATTGTATACGCCATAGATATTAAATAGCGACGCTGGTTGTTAGGCTCAAAATCTTCACTGAAAATATCACGCTTCACAGGGATTGCATTCTTAACAGTAAAATGTGTAGAGAAATTTAAAAAATTATAAGACATTCCAAAGTCTATATTTAAATAAGAATCACTCTGCTCTATCCCAGCTATAATAGGATCAAAATCTGTAAGGTCAAAATTAGTTTCATCAAGCTTACCTTGAATAATTCCTGCACTTATCCCAAAAGAAAGCTGATTTAAATCTACATAGTTACGCCCTAACATTAAGTGATATGCAAAAGTAGCATACACCCCTTGTTGAGAAAAATAGCCATTGCTATCATTAAAAAGCACACCACCTATTCCTATATTATCTCCTACTCGACCATTTAAACTTACTGTTTGAAGTGCTGGAGCATCATCTACACCTGCCCATTGTGATCTAGCTGTCCCTCTTAACTTAGTAGTTTGAGAAGCTCCTGCCATTGATGGGTGAAGTAAATATAAATTATCCTGTAAATAATCAAGATATACTGGAATACCTTCTTGCGCCATCGCAAACTGTGCAAAAAACAATGCTATTAGAAAGTAGGATTTCTTTAAACTCATGGACTTTTCTTTTTCTATACGGCTACAAATCGAAGATATTATGACCCTTACGACTGTATACTTTAAACTTGAGTAAAATCTATAAAAGACAATACTTCCATAGCTCTCAAATATAGGACTTTTTACAATACATCGCGCTATATAACTCCCCAACTACGATGTAGATACCCTCAATATTAACTAGTACACGCAAATATATGATTTGTAATATAACGGACTTAATGAGTTAATATTCATAAAGCCATTACCCATACTTTATATACCAAGTACGCTCCATCTTCCATACCTTTGTAAAAAAATTATCAATGTCAACATATAGTATATCTGTAGAAGGAACTTCTAACCCTGCTATTAAAAAATTTCAGGCAGATCAGTTTCTAGTTAATCATAACAGCTACGAATTTAAAAATATAGATGAAGCTGCAAATTCGCCGCTTGCTCAACAGTTATTTTATCTTCCATTTGTAAAGACAGTATATATTACTCAAAACTTTGTTGCTATAGAAAAGTACAACATTGTAGAGTGGATAGATGTACAACAAGAAGTTGCAAATCAAATAGAAGACTATCTTAATGATAATGGACTTGTTATCATAGAAGATGTTGCTGCAAAGAAAATACCAGTGACGGTTTATGCAGAGTCTACACCTAACCCATCAACACTTAAGTTTGTTGCAAACAAGAAGCTTGTAACTACGGCTTTTGAATTTAAAAGTATAGATGACACTGCAAATGCTCCTATGGCCAAGGCTTTGTTTCACCTTCCTTATGTAAAGGAAGTCTTCTTTGATGAAAATTATATTTCTGTTCAGAAATATGATGTTGCAGAGTGGGATGAAGTCGTAACTGAAACAAGAGAGTTTATACGTGATTACATCCAAGATGGAAAAGAAATTGTAACAGCAGCTCAACTTAAAACGCCACAGCAAGCAGAAGCGATTGCCGAAGAAAAGTTTGAGACTTTAGACGATATTTCTAAGGAAATAGTAAATATTATTGAAGAGTATGTAAAGCCAGCAGTTGCAAGTGATGGTGGTAACATCATGTTCAAAAACTACGATCCAAAAACACAGAATGTTTCTGTAATTCTACAGGGAGCTTGTAGTGGATGCCCTTCTAGTACATTCACACTTAAAAATGGTATTGAAAACATGCTTAAGCAAATGTTACCTGGAAAAATAAATATGGTAGAAGCTATCAACGGATAGAAAATACTTCTTTGAAAATAGAATAACCCTAATACTTCACTAAGAAGTGTTAGGGTTTTTTCTTATAATTTTTTTAAAATTATTGGACTCTAAGTAAATATCTAGTACTTTGTGAGACAATCAATTATACATTAAATTCATCAATCATTATGAAAAAAACATTAGCCTTATCAATAGGCCTTTTATTTAGCGCTGGCATGTTACTAGCCCAAAATAATGCAGACTTAACAACAACTCAATCCATCCCTACTTCAAAGATTCCAGTAGATCCTAATGTTAAAGTAGGTAAACTTTCAAATGGACTTACCTATTACATTCGTAATAATGGAAAACCAGAAGATAAAGTAGAGCTACGTCTCGCGGTAAATGCTGGTTCCATTATGGAAACGGAAAAACAACTGGGACTTGCTCACTTTATGGAGCACATGAACTTCAATGGAACAAAAAATTTCAAAAAAAATGATCTTGTAGATTACCTACAAAGTATAGGAGTAAAATTTGGTGCAGATCTCAATGCTTACACAAGCTTTGATGAGACCGTCTACATCTTGCCTATTCCTAGTGATGATCCAGAAAAGTTAGAAAAAGGCTTTCAGATTATCGAAGATTGGGCTCACAACACTACCTTATCTGAAGAAGCAATAGATGGAGAACGTGGAGTTGTACTAGAAGAGTTACGCTTACGTCTTGGCGCGGATGAACGCATGCAACGCGAGACTTTGCCAAAACTTATGTATGGCTCAAAATATGCAGAGCGCCTCCCTATAGGAACCAAAGAAAATCTAGAAAACTTTACTTACGAAGATGTTCGTAATTATTACAAAACGTGGTACCGCCCAGAGCTAATGGCCGTCGTTGCAGTTGGAGACTTAGATGTGGCTACAATGGAGCAAAAGATAAGAGACCATTTTGGTAAAATACCAACTTCAGAAAGTGCTCAAGAGCGCAAAAGCTACCAACTCCCTAATCACAAGGAAACTTTAATAGCCATTGCATCAGATAAGGAAGCTGCATTCAGCCGGGTGAATGTAATGTATAAAGATCGTAAAAATTCAGAACCTTCAGAAACAATTGGAGATTTTAGAGAAGGGCTAGTACGCAATCTTTTTTCTCAATTGATTAATAATCGTTTGAGCGAACTAAGAAATAGCGCTCAACCCCCTTTTGTTTTTGGATTTTCATTTTATGGAGGCACCTTTGCACGTACAAAAAATGCCTACCAATCTATAGCACAAACCAGTGCAGAAGGTCAACTAGAAGGACTTAAAGCGTTACTAATGGAAAATGAGAGGGTAAAGCGTTATGGCTTTCAGCCGAGCGAGCTTGACCGTGCCAAAATGAGTATAATTGCACGTTTAGAAAAGTCATATAACGACAGAGATAAACTAGAAAGTGGACGTATCGTAGGACAATACGTAAGCAATTACCTAAACAAACAGCCTATTCCAGGTATTGAGTGGCAGTTTAAAACCACTAAAGATTTATTAGAAGGAATCACTATTAAAGAAGTAAGTGAGCTTATTACTTACTTTATACACGAGGATAACCGTGTAATCACCCTCACTGGGCCAGAAAAAGAAGGTCTAACTCAAGTAACAGAAGAACAAGTACTCGCTCTTATTAAAGAGGTGGAAAATGCGGAAATTACAGCTTATGAAGATGAGGAAATACGCAACTCACTTATTGAAAAAATGCCAGCTCCTGGAACTATAGTTTCTACTACTGAAAATAAAAATCTAGGAACTAAGACTATGACACTCTCAAACGGTGCAAAAGTAACTATCAAAAAAACAGACTTTAAGAATGATGAAATTTTATTTTCAGCTTTTAGCCCTGGAGGAACAAGCTTATATTCTGATGAAGAAATGATAGCTACAGCCTTTGCAAACCAAGGACTTTCACAAGCTGGAATAGGTGGACTATCACTTACCGATATGAGTAAATTTATGAGTGGCAAAATTGTTAATGTGTCACCTTTCTTAACAAAAGGAGCCGAAAACTTTAGAGGATCTGCCGCACCAAAGGATCTGGAAGTACTTTTCCAGATGGTACATTTATACTTCACAGACCTCAATAAAGATGAGGAAGCATTCAACTCTTTTGTTTCAAAACAAAAAAGCTTTTTAGGCAACCTAATGGCAAATCCTAATTTCTACTTCCAAAGTCAAGTAAGCGATAGACGTCAAGAAGGAAATCCACGTTACACGGGATTCCCAACTGCTGCAAAATATGAAGCTGCAGACTATGACCTGGCCTATAAAAAATATCAAGAGCGTTATGCTGATGCCGGAGATTTCCACTTTTTCTTTGTAGGCAATGTAGAAGAGGAGGCGGTTTCCGCTTTCGCGAGTGCGTATTTAGCACCACTCCCAGGCCTAGGTAGTAATGAGAATTTTATACCAACAAAATTTAGAGAAAAAGATGCATACGATAAGTTTGTTGTAAACCGTGGCAAAGACCCAAAGAGTTCTGTATCTATAGCATGGAGAGAAGAAATGGACTATGATCCAGATACAGAGATGGCTGTTAAAGCACTAGGAGAGGTTCTCACAATTAAGCTAGTTGAAAAACTACGTGAGGAAGAAGGTGGTGTCTACGGTGTAGGTGCTAGAGGATCGTTAAGTAAGATTACTTTTTCTGATATGGATTTTAGTATTTCTTTCCCTTGTGGTCCAGAAAATGTAGAAAAACTAACAGCTGCCGCTCTCGCCGAAGTAGAGAAAATTAAAAAAGACGGCGTGACTCCAGAAGATCTTGCTAAGGTTAAAGAAACCTACCTAGTACAGCATAAAGAGCAAATTAAAACTAATAATTTCTGGCTCACCAGTCTTGTAAGTAAATATCAAGAAGATCGTGATGACAATTACATTATTGGTTTTGAAAAAGCTGTAGCAAAACTAACGGCAAAAGATATTCAAGACGCAGCACAACGTTTTCTAGATGACAAGTATTTTATATCTGTCCTTATGCCTGAAGAAAACTAAGTTCAATACTTATAGAATACAAAAACCCGATTGTTTTGTAACAATCGGGTTTTTTATGTTTATTCCTGTATAAATATTTCAATTGTTACTCCAGAGCAACGTTCTATTTAAAAGCATTTTCACCTGTTATATCTAAACCGGTTATAAGAAGGTGAATATCATGTGTTCCTTCATAAGTGATTACACTCTCAAGATTCATCATATGGCGCATGATGCTGTATTCTCCAGTAATCCCCATACCACCTAGGATCTGACGTGCTTCGCGAGCAATTTTTATTGCCATATCAACATTGTTACGTTTTGCCATTGAGATTTGAGCAGAGGTTGCTCTATCCTCATTTTTAAGCTGCCCTAATCTTAATGCAAGTAGCTGTGCTTTTGTAATCTCTGTAATCATCTCTGCAAGCTTCTTTTGTTGCAATTGGAATGCAGCAATAGGCTTCCCAAACTGGATACGCTCTTTTGCATAACGCAATGCAGTATCATAACAATCCATTGCAGCACCTATAGCTCCCCAAGCAATACCATAACGAGCCGAATCAAGACAACCTAATGGCGCTCCTAATCCAGATTTATTAGGCAATAAATTTTCTTTAGGGACTTTTACATCTTGAAAGATCAACTCTCCTGTTGCACTTGCTCTAAGCGACCACTTATTATGAGTTTCTGGAGTAGAAAATCCTTCCATTCCTCTTTCTACTATAAGTCCATGTATACACCCTTCTTCATTCTTTGCCCATACTACAGCCACATCGCAAAAAGGACTGTTTGAAATCCATAATTTTGCTCCATTTAAAAGATAATGATCTCCCATATCTTTGAAATTTGTCACCATTCCACTAGGATTAGACCCGTGATCTGGCTCTGTAAGTCCAAAGGAACCCATAAACTCACCAGAAGCAAGTTTAGGCAAGAACTTGTTGCGTTGCTCTTCAGATCCATATTTCCATATAGGATACATCACTAGTGAAGACTGTACAGATGCAGTAGATCGCACTCCAGAATCACCACGCTCTATTTCTTGCATGATAAGACCATAAGAAATTTGATCTAAGCCCGCACCACCATATTGTTCAGGAATATAAGGACCAAAAGCTCCTATCTCTGCAAGTCCAGGGATGATTGATTTTGGGAATTTTGCATCTTGTGCAGCTTGTTCTATTATGGGAGAAACGTCTCGCTTAACCCAAGCACGCGCAGCATCTCGTATTAACTTATGTTCTTCTGTTAAAAGGTCGTCTAGATTGTAATAATCAGGAGCTTCAAAAAGATCTGGTCTCATAGCATTTATTTTAGCGTAGTAAAAGTAACGAAAACGTTTTCACTGCCCAAAATTCCTACTACATTTTGAGATAGAAGTCTTTAACTAGAGAAATATAGTCATCTGTATAATCGTGACGTTTATGCTCTATAGTAAGCTCTGTGGTTTTAGGTACGCTTTCGCGAAAGCGGAATTCCATCAAACTCCTTTTAATAGGCGAAGTTGGGTTCCCCTTCACTCGTGTAATTCTAGATGGATATAAGCCAGCACGAGAGCATAACAATATAAAGTCATCTTCCCTTTCATGAGGAATAATCACACTAAACGCCCCATCTTCTGATAGTAACTTTGCCACGGCACCTACAAGTAATTCAAAAGGCATTGACTCTTCTAAGCGTGCTTGTTCTCTAGCTTCCATAGCCGCACCATCCTTAGTAGAACGTGAGCGCTGCAATGCTGTGGACTCATCATTGAGCGTCTCCGCATAAAAAGGTGGATTGCACACAATGAGGTCGTACTCATCATCTATCTCTGCGGCAAATTCGTATAAATGTGCATGGTAACAAAAGAGTCTGTCTCCCCAAACGCTATTTTCAAAGTTTTCGGTAGCCTGCTCATAGGCATTATCATCTAGCTCTACAGCGTCTACAGTCATAGCATCGCTGCGTTGCGCAAGCATTAATGCGATAACACCAGTACCAGTGCCAATATCTAATATACTGTCTAGATACTGAGTCACTGAAGTCCAAGCGCCAAGCAATACACCATCTGTGCCTATTTTCATAGCACAGCGATCTTGGGCTACCGTAAATTCTTTAAATTGAAAAGGCTTTAAAGACATCTACAGGTATAAATCAATCAATCCATCAGGAAGTTCGAAGTGCATTTGCTTGTTCTCGCGGTCTACTTTCTTGATAAACTCGTCTACCATAGGTATAAGCACTTGACTACCATCTCTGTCAATTTCAAAAATGGCCTGCGTGTTACTATCATTTACATATGTGATTGTACCTATCTCACCAAAGTCTTTATCAACCGCAGTAAATCCTACCACTTCATGGAAGTAAAATTGATCTCCTTTTAACTCAGGAAGCAAATCTAGTGGCAGGTATAAACCTGCGCCTATCATATCATCTGCATCTTCTTCTGTATCTATATCTTCAAATTTTACTCGAAGTAAACTAGACTTATGTAACTGAGAAGACTCTATAAAATATGGCACAAGACTAGGACCAAAATCAATAAACACAGAGTCCATGTCTACATATATTTCTGGTTCGTCAGTATCAAGTTTAGCTAGGAGTTCACCTTTAAAGCTATACTTTCTAACTATTTTTCCGAGGTAGAAACAATCTTCTTTTTTCATAGGGTGTAAAAATACGGGATATCCTGTCTCTTATACACATCTCCGAGCCCACGAGACGGACTCCTATC
>OJBP01000681.1_pt1 | contig 15117 bp, 12 predicted proteins | sample 1590691 | NCBI WGS metagenome assembly OJBP01 (sample SAMN05416848, study PRJEB24817) | seawater metagenome | isolation source: Sea water | place: Canada:Atlantic | collected 2013-07 | reverse complement strand
TCGGAGATGTGTATAAGAGACAGCATTAATATCTTGCTTTAGATAATAAGCCGGACTTCACCCAATTCCTGAATTTTATACGGAAAGTTTTCACTAGGCGCACCAATAAACATAAAGTTGGTTGGGATATTCCATCGTTTGGAGAGTTCCCGTATTTTTTCCGGGTTAAATTTTCCGTCTTCTTCTACGAATTCTATTTGTATCTCAGGATATGCTCTGTTTAAGACTTCAATATCTTTTTTAAGAGCCCCTTCAATTTTATCGTTCTTATCTAAGACAGCGACAATCTTTATTTTTCGAGTGGGTTCGTTTTTCTTTACATACAGCATAACCTTATTGAGCATTTCAACATTTTCATGGTTGGTGAAAAACACAAATTCCTGATTATTTATATGTGCTAATTCTTGTATTGTTTTTTTATGCAGAAACTTTAAGAAGCGGTTGTTTTCGGGGAAAATATATTTAGCCAATGATAATACAGCCTTTAAAATATAGGTTCGGTATAACATAAAAAATATGACCATTAAGGTGGGTATTAAATACTCAATGAAAATAGCTAAATAGGGAGGGTTTAAAACAGTGTTCCCAATGATAGCAGCAATTACGGCAGTGATGGCGACAAAAAGTCCAATCCAAGTGGCGCGTTCGGGCCTAGGTAAGCGTTTCCGGTTTACTTTAAGCAATAGGTTTCCGATACCAAAGAGCGTCATTACCAATAGAAAAGCAATCGTATAGATTCCAGCTAATTTGGCAAGATCTCCTCCAGTAACAAACAATATAGAAGTGCAGAGTACAAAAAAGAGGATAAATATGAGGTAGCTGCTATTGCGTTTGTTCTTTTTCAATAATACATTGGGTAAGATTCTATCTAGCGCCATTCGTTCCATTAGCCCGCCAACGCCTACAAATGAAGTTAACACGGCACCACTCAATACCAATGCAGCATCGAGCCCAACTAAGAATGAAAGCCAGTGTCCCCCAGACGCATTTCCTAAAAACGACAATAATGCATCTTGATTAGCATTTACGGTTTCAATAGGAATAATGGCAAGTGCTAAAAATGCTATGAGCGGGTTGAAAATGCTCACAATAATCCACATATTCCGTAATGTTTTTGGGAAGACGCCCTTCTTTTGTTCTTCTACAAAATTAGCAGAGCTTTCAAATCCGCTAATACCAAGCATAGCAGCAGAAAAACCAAAAAATAAAGCTGTAACTATACTTCCTTCAATAGGATTATTAAAATTTGAAATCAAAATGTCAAATCCGCTCGTGAAAAAATGATAAATACAAAAACCACAAAGGATGGTCAATGAGGTTAAATGAAATAAAAATATGGCAATCGCTACTTTTGAAGACTCTCCAATACCCAAAATAACCAAGGACATAAAAATAAACAACACTCCAATGGTTACGGGTAATACAGGAATAACTTCCCAAATACTAGCGGCGTATTTCACGGCTTCACTAGCAGAAAGTACGGCCGTTGCCATATAGGATAAAACGGTTAAAGCCGCAGCAAGCGATGCAGTCGATTTTTTTGTTGTGTTGAGCAGTGCATTGTAAGCACCCCCATTTAATGGTAAGGCGCCTACAACTTCACCGTATATTTTTCGGAATAAAAAAAGTACAACCGCAACTATTAAAAGAGAAATCCAAGCGTACTGACCTGCGTAAAATATAGCCAACGCCGAAACGTATAAACAAGAAGAACTAATATCATTACCGGAAATTGCGGTGGCCTCTAATTGGTTTAATTTTTTAGGCATGTGAAATTATTATATAAGATAAAGGTAAAAAAGTTTGATTGGAAACTTTTAAAGGTTGTGTTAAAGAAAAATATTGATGTTAATAATAAGAAAAACCCCTACGGTAAAACCATAGGGGTGTGACAACCACTTTTTTAACTCCCCAGTTATATGGAAAGTGGTAAAAACCATTTGTTTTTCAAACGTACTGGGAAATTTTAAATAAACTTTACGGGATTCCTCAGTGGGAGAAATTTTTCTACATTTTAAATAAGACCTAAATCTTTCATGATGGCAACAAGCTGGATAGCATTATTAGCTTTAAACTGAATTCGCAATTTATTAAGGCGTTTTTCAATAGTGCTTAAGCTATTGGGGGTGATAGAATTGGTTTTAAAATAAGTGCTAATTTCATCTTGCGACAGTCCGTTGGCTAATTGTTTTACCAGCTCAATATCGTAATCATCAATATCTAGATTGGTTTTTTTGGTAAGCGCTTCATTTACCTGTGGTGAAAGATAGAGCTTATTGGCTGCTACATTATTAATAGCTTCAGCTAATTCAACCAGTCCCTTTCTGCCCTTACAAACATATGCGTTTATATGATGGGTTTTCACCAAGCTTCTTACTCTCTGAAGTCGGTCCTCAATAGAATAAACGATAATCTTAATATCTATATTTTCTTGTCTTAACTCTTTAATCAAGGCTTCACCCGAAGTATATTTTTGTTCTCTGTGATCAGATTTAAAGGAAAGATCTGTTATTAACAAATCATAAGGAGCCTCCTCTTTTATTGCTATAGCAGCTTTAATTTTTAAATAGGCATCGTCACAGTATTGTACTTGCTCAACATTTTTAATGGAAAGATTATTTAAAACAGAAACAACCCCTTTGTTAATGCTTCCCAGATCATCAGAAATCAGTACTTTTTTAAACATAATAATTAAACTATAATGGTAGACTTAAACCCATTATTAACTTGAGAGTCAAATGTAATCGTTCCTCCAATGGTTTTTATACGGTTTTCCGTATTTTGCAATCCATTTCCTTTTTTTAAGTTGCATCCATCACCATTATCACTATAATCAATTATTATTTTACTGCTTTTTTGTTGAAAAGCCACGACTACTATTGTAGCGTTACTATGTTTTTTCATGTTGGTCATTAGTTCTTGAAGTATTCTATAAATAGTTGTTTTTTTATTTTCGGAAACTGGGTCCCAATCAATCGTAACACTATTCTTTGTGATAACCGTTATTATTTCATTTTTATAAGCTAGTAGTAAATCATTTAAGGTCTCACCAAAATTTTCAGTTAAATCAATGGCACTATTTTGTTTTGAAATATCCCGGGTTTTGGTATAAATTTTTTCTAAATCGTCAAGAATGTCTTCTTGAATGGGGATCGAAGTTTGAAGCTTTGTCATTACATGGTACACATCATTGGCAACCTCGTCGTGTACTTTTTTTGAAATGCGAGTTTCAGTATTATACAACTGCAGAATTTTTTCTTTTTTATGCCTTGAACGAAAGAAGATAAATAGAAAAATAGAGGTTATTAAAATAAAGACACCTGTAAATTGATAAAGTTGTTTTTTCCGTTTTTCTTTTTCTTTTAATAATTCATTTTCTTTGGCTTTTTTTTGCTCAGCTTCGTAATTAAATTTTATACCTGCGTACTTGTTATCAGTAATAAGCTTAGCTTGGGCTATACTATCGGTAAGGTTTATATACTCTAATGTTAATGGGTTATTTTGGGCTTTTAAAAAATTGGCTAATGCATTTTTTGTAAAGGAAACACTTTTAATTTTTTTTGATAATTGATATCCTTTTTCGGAATAATAATTCGCTTTTTTTAAAGCGTTGTTCTCTCTGTAATATTCAGTTAAATGGTTATAACTAGAATAGATCCCAATAGTATCATTATCTACCTTTCTAGCTTCCAGAGCAGAGAGCATATTTTGCAGCCCCTCGGGGTTATTCAATTTAGATTTTACAAATCCCAAATTATCCAACGCTCTGTTTATTGTGGCTTTATCTTTTTGGGCGGCTGCTTTTTTGTATGCTATTTTTAATTTTTCTAAGGCAAGTTCATATTTTTTTTCATCAGAATATACATTTGCAATGTTGTTAATTATCCGAAGACTATCTTTTGAATTTGCAGATAATCCCAAAGCCTTGTTGTAATAATAAAGTGCATCTTTTGAGTTTTCCAATATTCTATAGACCCTTCCTAGGTTATTATAAAGCCCTAGTTTCGCTTCATTAGTAGTTGGGTTTTTTGGCAGTTTAGTTAGATGCTCTAATGCGTCAACAGCGGTAGACTCGCTTTCATATAAATACCCCATTTTTAATTGCTCAATAGCAACCCAACGCAAACTTTGAATAGCCGCTAATGTATCTTTTCTCTGTAAAAATGTTTTCGCATTCTTTTTATAGTAAAGTAATAATGTATCTTGTTTTGAGATTTCTGAATTATTTTTTTGGGAAGTATTACCTGAAGATTGCGCCAATACCATCCAAACTGAAAAAAAGAAAGTACAAAAAAAGAGGAATGAATTCCGGTTGATTTTCATTCCTCTAAAATAACAACTAATTTTTGGTTGCAGATAATTGTTGTTGGGAATTAATTGGAAAAACTATAAATAAAAAAAGCCAACTCGTTAAAGTTAGCTTTCTTATTAAGTGCGGGCGGAGAGACTCGAACTCTCACACCTTGCGGCACTAGATCCTAAGTCTAGCGTACATTTGCCCAAACAGCACCAAAGCCACTCATTTTCAATTGATTATATAATATGTCATTTTCTTTGATATCATCTAATATCAATTGATTTCAACATTTGTTGTACCTATGTTGTACCCAGAGAAACTAATAAATTTGTATCTTTAGGGAAACTTCTTGGTAAACTAAACATTCAAAATTGAATGTTGTACCTATGTTGTACCTGATTTGGCTTTCGTACGCAAAACAGGTCAATTATGTCATCAAACGCTAAAATAGTTCTTCGCAAAAAGCCTAATAAAGAAGGCTTGTATCCTCTTGCCATACGTATTACAAAAAATCGTCGCTCAACATACCAATATATAGGTCACTACATTGAATTGGAAGATTGGGATGAAAAGAATATTCGGGTTAAGAAATCACACATAAATTTCAAAACCTTGAACAATTTGTTATCCTTGAAACTTTCTGAATTAAACAATGCTCTTATTACGCTTCAATCCGAACAAAAAGATGCTTCTGCCAATCAAATTAAGAAGGAAATATATTCCTCCGGTATCAATGCTACATTCTTTGAATTAGCACAAGAACATCTTGACGATTTAGAAAGTACAGAAAAGCTAAATCGTTTATCTACTGATAAAGCGTGGTTGAGCTTTATTATAAAATATCACAATTCGAAACAATTGTCTTTTCAAGAAATTGATGAACGTTTTCTTAAAAAACTGATGTTAACTTTAAAAGTTAAGTACTCCCTGTCTGAAACCTCAATAATGAACATTTTGGTATTTGTAAGGCTATTATTTAACAGAGCAATTAAATACAAAATTGTAAGCAGAGAATTATATCCCTTCGGTGGCGATAAAATAAAAATCAAATTTCCTGAAACTACCAAAGTCGGACTAAATATTTTAGAGATTCAACAAATTGAAAATTTGATAAATCTCAAACCTTCTGAAATGCATACTAGAAATGTTTGGCTTTTTAGTTTCAATTTTGCTGGTATGAGGGTTTCTGATGTTCTACGAACCAAATGGTCAGATATTTATGATAACAGGCTGCATTATAGAATGCATAAAAACGCAAAACTTCTATCATTAAAAATTCCTGAAAAAGTACTAAAGATTTTAGACCAATATAAAGATGATAAAAGAAGTGATGATGATTTTGTTTTCCCTGAATTGAAAAAGGCAGACCCTGAAAATGCGAAAGATTTATATAACAAGAGAAAAACTGCTACAAAGAGGTTTAATGACAATCTAAAATCAATCTCTAAAAAGGCTAAAATAAATAAGAAAATAACGATGCACATAGCACGGCATAGTTTTGGAAATATTGCTGGGGATGCCATTCATCCGTTGATGCTACAGAAATTATATCGCCATAGTGATTTGAAAACCACCTTGAACTATCAAGCCAATTTCATCCATAAAGAGGCAGATGATGCATTGGATAGTGTTATAAACTTTTGAGGAAATAAATAATTGAAGAGCGGATATTTTATTGCTATAAGTAGTTTAGCATATTCAAAATATCCGCTCTTTACGATTTTCAATTACAGATTTAATCTCTCCTAAATAGAAACTAATTTTTAATTGGATTTGCTAATTTTTGATTGAAGCATTTAACTAACATTTTATAAAGTTCTGGATGTTTCTTTTTGAGCAAATCTGGGCGCTCGAAGAAATATTCTGAAGCTACTGCAAAGAATTCTGCTTGGTTTGTACCACCATATTTTCTGATATCAGAATGGTTGTCGTTTATGGCTTCTATTTCCTTATGAATTAAATTCAGCCAAGGTATTGCATATTGATGTTCTAATAATCGCTCTGGAACGCCATCTGTTCTATCATCCAGCTTATCAATAAGGTGTACAAATTCGTGTATGCCTGTATTGCTTTTATCTGTTGTGTTTCTAAAACCGTGATACAATGCTTTTTTAGATAAAATCATTTGTTTCTCAAAACGTCCGTTCCCGACTATCCCACCAATATTGCGCGAGTTATCCTTACTGCTAAATTGCATATCTTCATTAAAATTATCTGGGTATAAGAGGATTCCACTTAAATTAGTGTAATGCCATTCTTTAAAGCCGAAAACAGGAATTACCGCACTTGCTGCAATTAAAATTTTGTCTAATTCTTCCAATTCAAACTGCACACTATCTATATAAACCTCACTCAAAAAAAGCATCATTCTTTGTTGAAACACAAGTTGCTTATCTTCTGAAAGATTTTGATAATAGAGAACATTCTCCATTAATAACCTGTGCCAATGTTCTGGGAAAGGCTTTATAGGCTGTCGTGCTGTTTTTCTATAAAAATGAATAACAAATAGAAGAAGCACTACTAAAGTTAAAATGTAAATCATACTAACGTATGTATATTAATTTACAAGCTCTGCTTTAAAGCCTATTTTTTGTAATGTAGCTTTTACATCTTCTTCTGTAGCCCCATTGCTTTCAATGGTTAGGATTTTATCAGCATTAGCAGTATCTACTTCCCAACTTTCTACACCTTCTTGCTTGTTTAAAAAAGGGGTCACTTTTGATATACATCCACCACAATTGATATTTGTTTTAAATTTTAAAGTTTTCATAGTTTTTGAATTTATAATTAATATTAAAGTTTTACTCGTTTAAGTCTTAAGCTATTTAAGACCACAGATACGCTACTGAAAGCCATTGCCATTCCAGCAATCATTGGGTCTAATAAAAAACCATTTACGGGATACAAAACGCCTGCTGCAATTGGAATACCAATGATATTATAAATGAATGCCCAAAATAGATTCTGACGTATACCCAAAACCGTTCTTTTTGATAGTTCCAACGCTTTTGGTATGGATTGTAAATCTGATGTTATCAATGTCATCTTCGCAACGTCCATTGCTATGTCAGAGCCTTTACCCATTGCGATACTCACATTAGCCTGTGCCAAAGCGTGTGAATCATTAATGCCATCGCCAACCATAGCTACTATCTTACCATCAGCTTGTAACTTTTCAACAAAAGCTGCTTTCTCTGAAGGCATTACTTCTCCTTGGTAATTTATTATTCCTACTTGTTTTGCGACAGCAGATGCGGTTTTATTATTATCTCCTGTAAGCATATAAACCTCAATACCTCTTTCTTGAAGCGTTGCTATGGCCTTTTTTGAAGTTTCCTTAATCTTGTCTGCAATGGCGAGTATCGCCAGCACTTGTTTTTCATTCGGCAGCGTCAGATGTGTATAAGAGACAGCTTCGAGACTTTCTGCTGTTTGCATTAAAGAAGATTCAATTTCAATATTCTTTTCGACCATTAGTTTATGGTTGCCCACATAATATTTTGAACCATTCTCTGATTGCGCCTTTACACCTTTTCCTGTAATACTTTCAAAAGAAGCAATTTCAGCTTGTTCAACCTTTTCATCTTTTAAATGGTTGACTACTGCTTCCGCCAAAGGATGTTCCGATTGTGCTTCTATAGCCAAAAGAATTTGCTTGTATTCATTTTGATTTTCAAGGTTATTCTTCCAAATTATATCAGTTACTAAGGGTTTTCCTTCGGTAATTGTACCCGTTTTATCAAGGATAATAGCATTCACTTTATAACCGAGTTCTAAACTTTCGGCATCCTTTATCAAAATATTATTTTCTGCGCCTTTACCAATTCCCACCATAATTGCGGTAGGTGTTGCCAAGCCCAATGCGCAAGGACAAGCGATAACCAACACGGCTACAGAGGTCAACAAGGCTTGTGAAAATGCGTTATCGCCACCAACTGACATCCAGACAATGAATGTAATGATAGAAATGACTAATACGACAGGAACAAATATTCCGGCAATCTTATCGACCAGTTTCTGAACAGGTGCTTTACTTCCTTGGGCTTCCTGAACCATTTTAATGATTTGGGACAATAAGGTTTCTCCACCTACTTTTTCGGCAGTAAATTGAAAGCTCCCTTTTTGATTTACCGTGCCTGCAAATACTTTTTCATCTTTTATTTTTTCAACTGGAACAGGTTCTCCCGTAATCATACTTTCATCTACATACGAGCTTCCCTTGGAAACTTCTCCATCTACAGGAATCTTTTCTCCGGGACGTACCAAAATGGTCTGACCCACCTGTACAGATGAAATAGGGATTTCCTTTTCTTCTCCATTCTCAATTATTTTTAGGGTTTTGGGCTGAAGACCCATTAGTTTTTTGATGGCTGAAGACGTATTTGATTTTGCCTTTTCCTCCAATAATTTTCCCAAGGAAATAAAAGTTATAATTACCGTAGCCGCTTCATAATAAACGTGAGGTTCAATACCACGACTCAACCAAAATTCTGGAAAAAAGGTATTGAATACACTAAAGATAAAAGCGATTCCTGTGCTCAAAGCTACCAAGGTATCCATATTTGCTTTACCGTGTTTGGCTTGCTTGAAAGCATTGATGAAAAAGCTACGCCCAAACCAAAAAAGAATTGGAAAAGTTAACACCAAAGAAATCCACTTACCTGGTTCCCATTGCATAAAAAACATTCCTAATACAAAAATGGGAAGGGTAAGTATGGCCGACCAGATAGTACGGTTTTTTATGTCTTGATAATGTTTTTGCTGTAGTTCTTGTTGTACTTCTGAAGGATTCTCCGCATCAATGATAATGTCATAACCCACTTCGCGAAGTGCATTTTGAAGTTGATTAGGACTCAACTCTTTGTCGTACTCTACAAGAACAGAACTGCTCGCAAAGTTTACGCTTGCATCAAATACGCCATCTGTGTGTTTTAATACAGATTCAACACTTGATGCACACGATGCGCAGGTCATTCCTGTAACAGGGAATGATTCTTTTATTCCTTGCTTGTTTTTTTTAACTTTGGTTTCAAATATGTTAATTGTCTCCATAATCCTATTCTTATTGATACATTACAAATTTCAGGATTTAGGGACTTTAATGTATTACGTAATATGCTGAATAAATTGTAGAATTAGCTTGGTAGCGGTCGCCAGTTTGAAAACTTTTCAAGTTTCCGATACGAAGAAGATAACTCATACCTGATTTTAATAAAACAAAAGACCACAATGTTAGTTGTAGCCTTTCGGAATTTGAGGTTGTAGCACCTCACTATACTCAATAAAAGTAAGTTGTATTATTTTAAATATTCGTTACAAGCTTCCTCACATTTTCTACAGGCATCTGCACATTGTTGACAATGTTTGTGGTCGTGCTTGGCACATACATCAGCACATTTTTTACAGATATCACGGCATTGCTCTACCATACCTCTTACATCTTTATAATTTGATGCAAGCAAATTTGCTGTTGCACTACAGATTTCAGCGCAGGCCCTATCAGTTCTTATACAATCTACCATCATCTTGATGTCGCCTTCGTCAAGACAAGCATCAGCGCAATGATTACAATGTGTTACACAATTGTTTAAAGCTTCGATTAATTTTGAATTTTTCATAAATATTTTAGAATTTAAATTGTTAAAAATAGTCCACTACAATAGCGGATATTACTAAAGACAATTTAATATAAACTGCATTATTTATTATTATAGAATATGCAGAATAATTTGTAGAATTTTCGGATTAACAGAGTTTAACATCAAATCTCATCCAAAGATTTACGGTTCTTATTAGTACTTTTTTTAAATTTTGAGGGCGTCATTCCTGTAACTTTTTTAAACTGATTGCTTAAATACGCAACACTACTATAATGAAGTTTAAATGCTATTTCACTCAAGGTTAATTCATCATAAATGATGAGTTCTTTTATACGCTCAATTTTTTGGTTGATGATGTATTGCTCAAATGTGATACTTTCTACTGATGAGAATAGCGAACTTAAATATTTATAATCAAGATGAATATTTTCGCCTATATAATCTGCCCATTTAATATCCAGTCCTTCCAAAGAATGATGGATTTTATCCACCACTAAAGTTTTCATTTGTTCAATAAGTTGACTTTTACGGTCATCAATCAAACTAAAACCTGAATTTTGAAGCGCTTTGGAAAGACCATTTTTGGTCTGGACACTTAATGAAGAAACTAATTTAACCTCCCCCAATTTTATAGAAACATACAGTATTTCAAGTTGTTCCAAAATATTAGATACCGCCGAGATACATCTTGGGCAGACCATATTTTTAATATGGATAATCTCATTCATATAGTACTTGTTTCAAAATAATTTTAATCCAGATTTGTATAGAGAATAATAAACAGCAGCTATTGCAGCAACTACAAAAATCAATACTATCACAACTAAAGCTATAATTTTATCTTTTCTTGAAATATCACTTTTAGGCTGATGTTTCTTTCTGTCATTTTTCCTTCTATTTCTTCTGCTTTCACTCATTACCGTTCGCCGTGATAAAACCAAAATTAATTTATGGTCTTATTCAGATTACTTGATTAATCCATAATTCGTTTTACTGTAAGGTTGCTTTTACCTCTCCACAGGTTTCCATAGCCTCTCCATAATATGGGTTTCGCACCTCTTTTTCCAAACTAATCCAATAAGCTCCCTTATTGTTATCGGCCATTGGACAAAACTGGATATATACATTTTCGTTAACCCCAAAAAGTTGCACGCTACTTATCATATGCGCAGAAAGATGTTTAAAATGTGCTCTTTGTGTTGCTATATCTGAATCGTTCTCAATAGAATTAGCCGAGGTCTTTAGTTCTTTTTGAATGGTCATCCAATGGTTATGTGCTTTTTCATCAGATAATAATTTCATATCCACTTTTTTCAAAGATTGGTTTATTTGTTTTCCTGCCTGTTGAGCACCCTTGGCATCATCATTTACCAATGCATCTTTTAAAAGGATATAATCATCAAAAACCTGTTTTAACTGATTCTGAAATTTGTTTGAAACTTCAATCCTTTCTTTCATTTGAGAATGGTTGGCTTCATTTGTATTTTCTCCAGAATTATCTTCTTGCATTCCCAAATGCCCTTCGTGGCCTGTCATTGTTTTACCACCAGATGCATTCATCATACTTTTTTTGCCTTGTAACTGTGCAGCGGCATCTACGGTAAACGTTCCGTTAGTTACGACTTCATCTCCATTCTTTAAACCTTCAAGAATGGTATAACTATCGCCATTGGCATTGCCCAATAAAACTTCCCTCATTTCGAAAATAGCTTCATTAGGGTTTGTTTTGACATAGACTACAGAGCGTTCTCCCGTCCACATAACAGCGGTTGACGGTACGGAAACAGTATTCTCGGTGCTTGTTTGCGTACCCTCAATTATACCTTCCACAAACATTCCCGGTTTAAAGAGGTCTTTCTTATTTTGCAAGACCGCTCTTACAACCACCGTTCTAGTTGCAGAATTTAATAAGGGGTCGATGAATGAGACTTTTGCATCAAAAACCTCATTGCGATAAGCATTTGTGGTCACTTTAATAGTTTGCCCTTCTTTTAGGGATGCAATTTGATTTTCATAAGCATCAAATTCTGCCCATACTGTATTGAGATTCGCAATTTTATATAAGGGTTGTCCTTGCTTTAAATAATCCCCTTCTTCTACCATTTTCATTGTTACCGTTCCTGAAACGGTTGCAAAAACCGGAAAGTTTTCTTGCACTTTCCCGGCAGTTTCTATGGCGTTGATTTGCTTTTCTGAAAGTTTCCAAAGTTTAAGTTTGTTCCTAACAGCCTTATACAATTCTGGTTGCGATTCTTTTAATGATGAAGCAGTAAGCAGTTCTTGCTGTGCCGCAACCAATTCTGGCGAATAAATAGTTGCCAAGCGTTGTCCTGCTCCAACACGTTCTCCTGTAGAATTAACGTACAGTTTTTCTATTCTTCCTCCAAAATATGTGACCTGTACGGCATTTGACTCTTCGTTGGCTTTAATCTTACCAGATAACTTAAGGGAATTATTTCCCATTTGTCCTTTTCCTACAAGTGATGTTTGGATATTGGCCAGAGCCATTGCGTTATCGGTCATTTTTATTTCATTGGCATTGAGACCATCTGCACCAGATTCGGCTGGAATTAAATCCATTCCACAAATGGGACAATCCCCAGGTTCTGGTTGCATAATCTGTGGATGCATAGAACACGTCCACATTTGATTAGAAGCAATTTCTTCTGAATGGTCGTGGGTGTCTTTCGCATTATTTGTTGCCTTGTCCGCAGAACCTCCACCGAATAGTAGAAAGCCGCCTAACAGGCCAACAATCAAGGCAACACTTATATAAATGATGTTTTTATTCATTTTAATTTTATTTATTTGTTATTTTCCAATCGTTTTATCATTGCTTTCATTTCTGCAATTTCCTTTTCTTGTGCCTTGATAATATCTTCAGCTAACTTTTTAACTTCTGGATCTTGGATATCAGCACGCTCACTTGTTAAAATCGCAATAGAGTGGTGAGGTATCATTGCTTTCATCCACAATATGTCTCCTACCGTTGACTTCTGGTCGCGTACCAATCCTAATGCACCAACAAATAGCACAATGCTACCCAAAACAATGGCGATATTCTTCTTTTTGTTTTGGTACATATTACGCATCGCCACAAACATTATAATGGCCATAGCAGCAATACCCAAGCAACTCATATAAAAACGAGTAAGGCTAAAATAGACGTGATCTAATTGATAAGAGTTTAGGTACATTGTAATGTACATTGCCACAAATGATGCCGCCAGCATACCTACAAATTTTGTGTAATTGTTTTTTTTTGAATTTTGATTTGAATTTTCCATTATATATTGATTTTAGTGTTACTTATTTTCGTTTCTTTTTAATTATTTTTCTAATGGTTGGGGATGAAGTGTACCAAAGTAAAAAACCACTTAATACAGTAATCAACCCTAATAGTGAAAACCCTCGCAATACTAATGTGTTAAAATTGTCTCTACCTTGATAATCCATAGTGTGTGTCATCCAAAGGAAATCGAACCAACGCCAATCCCTGTGTCTTACCGTTTGAAATGCGCCATTTTCAATGGCCACGTAGGCCTTTAAATTTTGAGGTGTTTCATACGAAATTTCATACGCCGGAAGTGGACGACCACGATATTCGTGATGCTGCCCTACCGTATCGACCCGTTGAATTTCAGCTATTTTTAAATCGGTTAGCATATACCTATTTGCAACTTCTTGCGCCTCTTCTTCAGAAACCCCATTTTTCTTATGTCCTGTTCTGGCATTAATAAGTTGTGTTTCATTAATCCAATAGTAAGGTTCGTTTGCAATTTCCAATAGTTCTAAAGTTTGGATTGGTTGCTCTGTATCGAGTTGAGATGTACCGAGTAAATCGTTAAAAGACTTCTGTTTAGGTGCTACTTTTTTAAACTGGTCGCCGTGAATTTCATCTATATCTGTCCAACTGAAATACATCCCGCTAATCGTCCACATCAAAAACTGGATACCTAAGAAGATACCCAAGTAACGGTGTGCTTTTCTAATCCATTTTGCTGTTTTTCTGTTGACCATTATTGTTTTTACTTTATTCTTTATCTATATTTTAATTCACGAAAAATTTTACAATCAGTCCACCTGCCAACCATATATAACAGATATAGGCCGCATATTTTAAAACACTTTCAAGCAATGGACTTTTCGGTGCCATTTCGCTCATTGAGTGCTCTACATCCTTTCTCTTGAAAAACCCTAAGTATATGAGATATCCTGAAATTGCGAGAAAAGCCATATTCAAATAGAAGGTATAGTCAATTTTGAAATGCTCTTTGTCCTGTATTTTAACTTGTGATGTGTCAGGCAACATACCCAACAAATCGAAAGAGTAATGCAGAGCCAAAGCTGTTCCTATTAATGCCGTAAACAGTAAGAATAAAATGAACAGCGACATTTTCCACCCATAATACTTGGCGTTAATACGAAGTACAGGAAAGACTACCAAATCACTAAAAATAAAAGCCATAACCCCTGCAAAACTCACGCCCTTTCCAAAAAGCAATGCCGCCAACGGAATATTACCCATTGAGCCAATAAAAGTCAAAAATGCGGCAATAGGTCCTACAACGATATGTTCCAATATTTCAAGAAAGGTAAAGTCTGTATTGCCCTGACCACTATTGATAAATAGTGTCTGGAAGAAAGAATCGGGAACGAAGGCTGCGACGATACCTGCAATGGTAAAGCCAACGGTAACGTCCTTCCATACCATCTGCCATTCCATCTTATATTTTTTGGCAACCCTTGCCCAACTATCTTCTTTCTTGATTTGTTTTTTCCAATCTTTGGAATCATCCATTGAATCGTCATCTTCGTTCTCTAAATTCTTGCGCGCTTTTTCTATGAGCTTTTTAGGATTGATTATTCGTATCAAAATCCACGAAATAAGAATTAAAAGGATTCCACCTACATATTCGCCGACTACAAACTGCCATCCCAAAAATATGGAAATGATGATTCCAAGCTCAATTACGAGATTGGTCGATGCAAGAAGAAAAGCAATGGAAGACACAAAGCTTGCACCTTTTTTAAAGATAGATTTTGTGCCCGCTAAAGCCGAAAAACTACACGAGCTGCTTATAAAACCGAAAAACGTGCCTAAGAGTACACTTTTACCTTCACTCTCGTTCATTGTTTTTTGCATCCTTTTTTCAGTCACAAAAATCTGTATCATACTACTGATGATGTAGCCCAAGATGAATGCCCAAAGCGCCATCC
>OJBP01000672.1_pt1 | contig 15313 bp, 10 predicted proteins | sample 1590691 | NCBI WGS metagenome assembly OJBP01 (sample SAMN05416848, study PRJEB24817) | seawater metagenome | isolation source: Sea water | place: Canada:Atlantic | collected 2013-07 | reverse complement strand
GATCTACACTATCCTCTTCGTCGGCAGCGTCAGATGTGTATAAGAGACAGCTAAATTCTTGTACCATCTGGATATCACTCACGCTAGGTTTACCATGTATCTTAATACGGGCATCCATAAACTTAGGATAATCTTCGGCTAGGATTTTTGATTCGCTACGCATACGTTGTGCAATGTTACTATCACCATCGTGTGGTATATCTCGCAATGTTTGACGCAGTAAATAGTAATTTTGTCTTAGTCTCGTATCGCTACGCAGTAGCCACTCATAAAAGTCGATACCCCATGTTTCTTCATCTTCAGATTGTACAGCTCCTCTATAAAATTGAGATTTGCGCTGCACCCATCCATCATCTACACTCCCTAAGTAGCGAGCAAGTTGATATTGTTTAATGCGGCTATGGTCGTTTGCCACATCCCAAAAAAGTTCTTTGTCTGTATTTGCAAGAATGTCTGCCACATATAAATGGTGCTTTTTACCTAGTGCGATAAGATCATCACTGTAACTAGCATGTTGTACTCCACCACCTATATCATCTGGACAAGGGTCACGTGCTTCACGCTGTGTACCATCTTTACAAAACCATTCAATCTTTTTGTAAGGGCCGCGAGCATTTTCTTTAAATGTTTCAATACTCTTTTTTATAGATGCAACAGGAAGGTCTTGTGCATACACTGTACTTGCTATACAAATAGTAAGGCTTGTAAGCAATAACTGGGTAATTTTCAACATGTAGTAATGTTTGATTTGATTGTTTGGACTAATATAGGTTAGTCCAAGTTTGATTGACTATAGATTAACGTAAATCTAAGTGATAATTAACTTAATAATGACGATTACAGCCTACAGCCAGCCTATTTGGTAGCCATACACCTACGATAAAATTTATAGGCTAGAATCATCAATAATATGAAGTGTTACGCTTTCGCGAAAGCGTACTTAGCTATCTCGCTATTGTAAAGATAAATTCTGTGAATTTCCCAAGCTCCGACTTTACTTTTATTGTACCGCCAAGGTTATTTACAAGTTTCTGCACAGTAGAAAGTCCGATTCCATGACCGCGTTCTCCATTTTTATCAAGATGTCCTACGGTACTAAATAGCGTAAAAACACTATCTACCTTATCCTCTTCTATACCACGACCATTGTCTCTTATAGAAAATTCAAAATGCTTGGAAGTTTGGGTGGCCTTGATATCTATTACCGTATGCTTCTTATCATTATACTTAAGACTGTTCCCTATAAGGTTTAAGAAAATCTGATCAAGTGCAGACCTATTACAATGCAACTCTATATTATTTTCTGGGAAATGAACGTCGCACTCATAATTGATATTGAGGAGATCTACAAGATCCTCAAGCATATCATTAAGCATAAACTCATGCACATCATCCTTATCATAAGCGGTACTCTCATAATGCGTAAGAATGTTAGTGATATACTTACTCATAGACATAGATGACTTTTTAAGGTAACTTAAATAGTTTTTACCTTTTTCGTCTATCTCGTCATTATATTTTTTCTTTAAAATATCTGATGTCAATATGAGATTTGCTAGTGGCATTTTAAGATCGTGAGATACGGTCCCTGCAAAATCTTGTAGTAAAGAATTATGCTTAGTGAGGTTCTCCTTGGCAGCTCTTAGCTTAGCATTTACAGATCGTAATTCAAAAAGACGTTCTACCTGCTTACCTAAGGTAATGAGTGCTTCTCGTTGTTCTTGATTAAGTTTATTAGGTTTATGATCAATCACACATAATGATCCTACAGCCATCTTGTTCTTAGTACGCAATGGGATTCCAGCATAAAATATAACTGGCGCGTCGCCCTTAGTAAGTGGGTTGTTTACAAACCTCAAATCCTTTGTAGCGTCTGGAATCTCAAAAATCTCATTAGGTGTCAAAATCGCGTGTGCGCAAAATGAGCTATCTCGAGAGGTTTCACAAGGTGCAAACCCTACTTTAGACTTAAACCACTGTCTGTCTTCATCTACTAGAGTGACGAGGGCTACAGGCGTATTGCATATGTAAGCAGCAAGTTTAGTAATGTAATCAAAGTCTGGTTCTTGAGCTGTGTCTAGAAGTTCTAGACCATGCAAAGCTTTCATGCGTTTAAACTCATTTACTGGTGTTGCTGGTGCTATCATACTGGCGATACATTTACGAGCCGTTTTAGGTTGTTGAACAGTTCGGCTCAAGGGACAAAGATAATGGCTTACTTTTAACGTTATAGCGTTTATACAATATCATTTTGACTGTATTGAATAACATGAGACGATAAAATAACATAGAATTTACAAAAATTCTACGAACTTGAGGTATATTACAGTCAATGTATTAGCAACTACTTAAGTAAAATAAATAGTAGAAATCAATAAAATTTGCAAAAACTACTGTGCGTGCATAGTAAATTATTGTATATTTACAACGATTTCGGAATAAAACCCTATGAATGATAAAACAATAGACTACTGTTTGAGAGCCACTTGGCAAGCAGTAATGAAAATGTATAATGAACAAGCAGCAGAGTTTGATGTAACGATGGCGGTTGGTTTTGCCTTATTAAGTATAGATCCAGACCAAGGAACACCTTCTACAGCATTAGGTCCTCGTATGGGTATGGAAGCTACATCCCTATCTCGTACACTTAAGACTATGGAAGAAAAAGGCTTGATAGAACGCAAACCTAATCCAGCAGACGGACGCGGTGTTCTTATACATCTTACTCCATTCGGAAAAGAAAAAAGAGATTTCTCAAAAACAAAAGTAAAGACCTTTAATGGTGCTGTGAGAAATACTATAAGTGAAGAAAAAATCAACCACTTTTATGAAGTTATTGATACCATCAATGATTTGATTCAAAATAGAAAAGTTTTTAACCAAAAAGAAACCTTAGTAAAATAATGGCAAAACGTAGAATAAAGAATGTAGCCGTCATCGGTAGCGGAATTATGGGAAGCGGTATCGCTTGTCATTTTGCAAATATCGGTGTAGATGTACTCTTACTAGACATCGTACCTAGAGAACTCAATGCTAAAGAGCAAGCAAAAGGTCTTACACTTGAAGATAAAGTAGTTCGTAACCGCATGGTAAACGATGCACTTACTACTGCTTTAAAAAGTAAGCCTTCTCCTATTTACAACCAGTCTTTTGCAAGTAGAATCACCACAGGAAACCTTGAGGATGATATTGCAAAAGTGAAGGATGTAGACTGGATCATAGAAGTAGTTGTAGAAAGACTTGATATTAAAAAGCAAGTTTTTGAAAACTTAGAAAAACACAGAACTCCTGGCACACTTATTACTTCAAACACATCTGGAATTCCTATTCAGTTTATGTCTGAGGGTCGTAGTGAAGACTTCCAGAAGCACTTCTGTGGGACACACTTCTTTAACCCTGCGCGTTACTTAAAGTTATTTGAAATCATCCCTGGACCAAAAACAGACCAGAGCGTACTTGATTTCTTAAATAACTACGGTGAGCAATTTTTAGGAAAAACATCTGTAGTAGCAAAAGATACTCCAGCGTTTATAGGTAACCGTATTGGTATCTTCTCTATCATGTCATTATTCCACACGGTTAAGGAGATGGGAATGACGGTTGAGGAGGTTGATAAACTTACGGGACCAGTAATAGGTCGTCCTAAGTCGGCTACTTTCCGTACGGTAGATGTTGTAGGTCTTGATACGCTTGTACATGTTGCAAACGGTATTGCAGAGAACTGCCCTAAGGACGAAAGAAAAGAATTATTTGCCTTACCAGGTTTCATCAGCACGATGATGGAAAATAAATGGTTAGGTTCAAAAACTGGTCAAGGATTCTATAAAAAGAATGTTGATGCGACAGGACAAAAGGAAATCCTTACGCTTGACCTAGATACTATGGATTACCGCTCTGCAAAAAGAGCAAAATTTGCAACCTTAGAGCTTACTAAAACTATCGATAATGTATACGATCGTTTTAAAGTGCTTGTAGGTGGTAAAGACAAGGCTGGTGAATTTTACCGCAAGTCTTTTGCTCACTTATTTGCATATGTACAAAATCGTATTCCAGAAATTACAGATGAGCTTTATAAGATAGATGATGCTATGAAGGCTGGTTTCGGCTGGGAGCACGGACCATTCCAAATTTGGGATGCTGTAGGTGTAGAAAAAGGTATCGAACTTATGAAAGCAGAAGGTCTTGAAGTTGCCACTTGGGTAACAGATATGACTGCTGCTGGAATCGAGACTTTCTATTCTGTAAAAGATGGGGCTACGCATGTATATTCCGCTTCCGCGAAAGCGCATGTAAAAAAACCTGGTCAAGATTCATTTATCATTCTTGATAACATTAGAAAACAAACTGAAGTATTCTCAAACTCTGGAGTATCTGTACAAGATCTAGGAGACGGAATCTTAAATGTAGAATTCCGCTCTAAGATGAACTCTATAGGTGGTGATGTTCTTGCAGGATTAAATAAGGCTATTGATATGGCCGAAACAAACTACGACGGACTAGTAATAGGAAATCAAGGGACTAACTTCTCTGTAGGTGCAAATATTGGAATGATTTTCATGTATGCCGTAGAGCAAGAATATGATGAGCTTAACGCTGCTATAAAATATTTCCAAGATACGTGTATGCGTCTTCGTTATTCTGCAATTCCAACTGTTGTTGCACCTCACGGTATGACTTTAGGTGGTGGATGTGAGATGACACTTCATGCTGACCGCGTTGTAGCTGCTGCCGAATCTTATATTGGACTCGTTGAGTTTGGTGTAGGTGTAATACCTGGTGGTGGTGGATCTAAGGAAATGGCCTTAAGAGCATCAGATAAGTTTGATAAAGGTGATGTACAATTAAACGTACTTCAAGAGCACTTCCTTACTATTGGTATGGCAAAAGTGTCTACATCTGCTCACGAAGCGTATGACCTTAACATTCTTAAGCACGGTAAAGATATCGTAGTGGTAAACCGTGATCGTCAGATTGCAACAGCTAAGGCTGTAGCACGCCAGATGGCAGATCAAGGATATACACAACCGGTAAAACGTAATGATGTACTTGTATTAGGTAAGCAAGCATTAGGAATGTTCTTAGTAGGAACAGATTCTATGGAAGCTTCTCACTACATCTCTGAGCATGACAAGAAGATTGCAAATAAACTCGCTTATGTAATGGCAGGAGGAGATCTTTCTGAACCTACAAGAGTTTCTGAGCAGTACTTATTAGACCTAGAGCGTGAGGCGTTCTTATCACTAGCGACAGAGAGAAAATCGTTAGAGCGTATCCAGCATATGTTACAGAAGGGAAAACCGTTGAGAAACTAGTTTTTCTGAATATGGATTATAGAGTATAGAATATAGACTTCTTACTCTTGTGAAATGGACAAAAGATTGTAGAGATAATGGCTAGGCATAATTTTAGAAACTTGAAGATTTGGCAATATGGTGTAACCTTTGCTAGTCAGAATTATAAGTTGACTAAAACCTTTCCAAAGTCTGAAATCTATAATCTTACAAGTCAAATGAATAGATGTTCAGTATCTATTCCATCAAATATCGCAGAAGGCTCTGCAAAATCTACTGATAAGCATTTTAAGTCTTACTTAGAAACAAGTCTTGGATCTGCTTATGAATGGGAAACACAATTAGAGATTGCTAAAATCGAAAACTATGTTTCTGAAACTGATTATAAAGAATTAAAAGATAGTATACAGCAATTGCAAAGAATGATAGGAGCATTTATTGATAGACTAAATAATTAAGTCTATACTCTATTCTCCATATTCTATAATCTTAAAAATTATGAAAACAGCATATATAGTAAAAGCATATAGAACAGCCGTTGGGAAAGCTCCCAAAGGTGTCTTCAGATTCAAGCGAGCAGATGAGCTTGCTGCAGAAACCATCCAGTATATGATGAAGGAACTGCCAGAATTTGACAAAAAACGCATAGATGACGTAATCGTAGGAAATGCAATGCCAGAGGGATCACAAGGTCTTAACATGGCGCGTCTTATCTCATTAATGGGACTTGACGTAATTGATGTACCTGGTGTAACGGTAAACCGTTTTTGTTCTTCTGGAATAGAGACTATCGGGATGGCAGTAGCAAAGATTCAAGCAGGAATGGGCGATTGTATTATCGCTGGTGGTGCAGAGTCTATGTCTTCTGTACCTATGACCGGATTTAAACCAGAATTAAACTACGATGCCATTGTAAAAACTGGACACGAAGATTACTACTGGGGAATGGGTAACACGGCAGAGGCTGTTGCAAATGAATTCAAGGTATCTCGTGAAGATCAAGATGAGTTTGCATACAACTCTCACATGAAAGCACTACGCGCGCTAGCAGAAGATCGTTTCCAAGATCAGATTGTTCCTATTGATGTGGAGCAAACGTATATCGACGCAAATGGTAAGAAAGCTACTAGATCTTACACAGTAAATAAAGACGAAGGACCACGTGCTGGAACTAGTAAAGAGGCGCTTGCAAAGCTTAGAGCAGTATTTGCTGCTGGAGGAAGCGTTACTGCAGGTAACTCTTCACAAATGAGTGATGGTGCTGCCTTTGTAATGGTAATGAGTGAGGAAATGGTTAAGGAATTAAACATCGAGCCTATTGCACGTATGGTAAACTATGCTGCGGCTGGTGTACCACCACGTATTATGGGAATAGGTCCTGTAGCTGCGATTCCTAAGGCATTGAAGCAAGCAGGTCTTAAGCAAAATGATATTGAGCTTATCGAGCTTAACGAGGCATTTGCATCACAATCACTTGCAGTAATTCGCGAGCTAGGTCTTGATCCAAATATTATTAACGTAAATGGTGGAGCTATCGCTTTAGGTCACCCGCTAGGATGTACAGGAGGAAAACTTTCGGTACAGTTATTTGACGAGATGCGCAAGCGTGATATGTCAGGTAAATACGGGATGGTAACTATGTGTGTAGGTACTGGACAAGGAGCAGCAGGAATTTACGAATTCCTTAAATAATATTATGGATGAGATCTTCTGTTAAAAGGAGCATCTCATCTATGTAAAGTTCGCTTTCGCGAAAGCGGGAAAAGAAAAATTAAAAAAAGAATAACACAATTTAAACATAGAGATCAGATTTTAGAAGGATGATTACCCCCTATCTAACGTCTAAAATCTCGAATCTAATATCAAATTATGGCAACAGAAGAAACAAAAAAAGATATCCTACGCGGTGGACAATTTATCGTAAAAGAAACAGCTTGTGAAGATGTATTCACAATGGAAGATCTTGACGAAGAGCAAAGAATGATGCGCGATAGTACTAAGGAGTTTGTAGATCGTGATCTATGGGCACACTGGGAGCGTTTTGAAAAGAAAGATTATGCATACACAGAAGAAACAATGCGTACGGCTGGTGAACTTGGTTTACTAGGTGTTGCTGTACCAGAAGAGTATGGTGGATTAGGAATGGGCTTTGTATCTACAATGCTTGTTTGTGATTACATCTCTGGTGCAACTGGATCTTTTAGTACAGCCTTTGGAGCACATACAGGAATTGGTACCATGCCAATTACTTTATACGGTAACGAAGCGCAAAAACAAAAATATGTGCCTAAACTTGCTACTGGTGAGTGGTTTGGTGCTTACTGTCTTACAGAGCCAGGTGCTGGATCTGATGCAAACTCAGGAAAAACAAAAGCAGTACTTTCTGAAGATGGAAAATCTTATAAGATTTCTGGACAGAAAATGTGGATTTCAAACGCAGGATTCTGTAACCTTTTTATCGTATTTGCAAGAATAGAAGACGATAAGAACATTACAGGATTTATCGTAGAAAATGATCCTTCTAACGGAATCACACTAGGTGACGAAGAGAAGAAATTAGGTATCCACTCTTCTTCTACACGTCAGGTATTCTTTAACGATACTGTAGTATCTGCAGAGAATATGCTTTCTGAGCGTGGTAACGGATTTAAAATTGCAATGAACGCACTTAACGTAGGTCGTATTAAACTTGCTGCGGCTTGTCTTGATGCACAACGTCGTGTAGTAAATGAAGCAGTAACTTATGCTAAGGAGCGTGTACAGTTTAAAACTCCTATCATAAACTTTGGAGCTATCAAGCAAAAGATTGCTACTATGGCAACAAACGTATATGTAGATGAGTCTGCATCATACAGAGCTGCAAAAAACATAGAGGATCGTATCGCGATGCGTCATGCAGAAGGAAACACACACCAAGAAGCAGAGCTTAAAGGTGTTGAGGAATATGCTATTGAGTGTTCTATCCTTAAAGTTGCCGTGTCTGAAGATGTACAGAATACAACAGATGAAGGTATCCAAGTTTTTGGAGGAATGGGCTTTAGTGCAGATGCTCCTATGGAATCTGCTTGGAGAGATGCTCGTATCGCTCGTATCTATGAAGGTACAAACGAGATTAACCGTATGCTAGCGGTAGGAATGATGGTGAAGAAGGCTATGAAAGGTCATGTAGACTTTATGGGGCCTGCTACTGCTGTAGGTGAAGAACTTATGGGTATTCCTTCTTTTGATACACCAGATTTTTCTGAAACATTGTCTGAAGAGAAAGACCTTCTTAAGCGTCTTAAGAAAGTATTCTTAATGGTAGCAGGATCTGCTGCAAAGAAATATGGAACAGAGCTAGAGAAACACCAGCAATTACTAATGGCTGCTGCAGATATCTTGATTGAAATCTATATGTCTGAGAGTGCAATCTTACGTACAGAGAAGAATATCAAACGTACAGGTCTTGAGAGCCAGGCAACGCAACTTGCAATGACTCAACTATACTTATTTAACGCAGTAGATATTATCCAGACTAAGGCTAAAGAAGCTATTATCTCTTTTGCCGAAGGTGATGAGCAACGTATGATGCTTATGGGTCTTAAGCGTTTTACAAAGTACACAAACCAGCCTAACGTAATAGGCTTACGTAACCAGATTGCTGCAGATGTTGAGCAACATGGAAAATATCGCTTTGACGCATAATATATCTTAATAAGTCACTAAAACTATGTGTAATAGATTACGTATTGAAAATGACTTAAAAGTGTTTATGTTCGCTTGCGCGAAAATTTAATTTTATCAAAGCCACTTCTCCTATTGAAGTGGCTTTTTTTGTACCCTACTACTACAACGATTTCGTAACACAACAACCTATCTTATATAATGAAAATTAAAAAAGTCCTTGTCGCCAATCGCGGGGAAATTGCCATTAGAGTACTGCGTGCTTGTACCGAACTTAATATCGCTACAGTTGCGATTTATACCTACGAAGACAGATACTCACAACATCGCAATAAAGCAGATGAGTCTTACCAAATAGGCAAGAATAATGAGCCACTCAAGCCCTACCTTGATATGGATCAGATTATTGACTTAGCCAAATCAAAAAATGTAGATGCCATTCACCCTGGATACGGTTTCTTGTCTGAAAACTCCACCTTTGCTAGAAAATGTGCCGAAAACGGCATCATTTTTATAGGTCCTAATCCTGAGGTGATGGACTCACTAGGTGATAAAATCACTGCAAAAAAAGTAGCGCAAAAGTGTGGCGTTCCTATTATAGAAAGTAATAAAATTGCGCTAAACACGCTTGACATCGCTCTTAGCGAAGCTACAAAAATAGGCTACCCATTGATGCTTAAAGCTGCCTCTGGTGGTGGTGGTAGAGGAATGCGTATTATTCGTAAGGTAGAAGATTTACAGCTTAGTTTTGACTCGGCTCGTAATGAAGCGCTTAACTCTTTTGGTGATGACACCATGTTTCTAGAGAAATATGTAGAAGATCCTAAGCATATAGAAGTACAGATTGTAGCAGATTCTCACGGTAACATCAGACACCTATATGAGCGTGACTGCTCTGTACAACGTAGACACCAGAAGGTGGTAGAGATGGCTCCTTCTTACGGGCTATCACAAACACTACGCGATAATCTATACAAATATGCCGTTGCCATTGCTACCGAAGTAAACTACAACAATATTGGTACTGTTGAGTTTTTGGTAGATGCAGATGATAATATTTACTTCATTGAAGTAAATCCACGTATTCAAGTGGAGCATACGGTTACTGAGATGGTGACAGGTATCGATCTTGTAAAAACGCAGATTTTTGTCGCAGGAGGTTACAACCTATCAGACAAGCAGATTAAGATTTACGGTCAAGAATCTATTGGTACTTATGGTTTTGCGATACAGTGCCGACTTACAACAGAAGATCCTGTAAATAACTTTACGCCAGATTATGGTAAGATTACTACCTACCGCAGTGCTTCGGGAATGGGAATCCGTCTTGATGCAGGAAGTATTTACCAGGGATATAATGTAAGTCCGTTTTTTGACTCTATGCTTGTTAAGGTTTCTGCACATGGTAGAACCTTAGATGGTGCTATCCGTAAGATGGTTAGAGCATTAAAAGAATTTAGAATACGCGGTGTAGAGACTAACATTCACTTTCTGCAAAATGTAATCCAGACTGATACTTTTAAAAATGGAGAAACTACCGTAAACTTTATACAGAACACTCCTTCCCTATTTGACATCAAGCTATCACAAGACAGAACCTCAAAAGTGGTTCAGTTTCTTGCAGAAGTTAGTGTAAATGGAAATTCTGACGTAAAGAAAAAGGATGACTCTAAGATTTTTAGAACACCAGAAACCCCATTATACAGCCTCTCAGACCCTTTCCCGAAAGGGACCAAAGACTTAATCACAGAGCTAGGTCCAGAGGAGTTCTGCAAATGGCTCATGGCAGAGAAAAAGATTCATTACACAGATACGACCATGCGTGACGCACACCAGTCCCTACTAGCTACACGCATGCGTTCGTATGACATGCTCAAGGTAGCATCAAGTTTTGCAAAGAATCATCCTAACACCTTTAGTATGGAAGTTTGGGGAGGTGCAACTTTTGATGTTTGCTTGCGTTTCTTACACGAAAGCCCGTGGACACGCCTGCGCGAACTGCGTAAAGCGGTGCCTAATATTCTTTTCCAGATGCTCTTAAGAGGATCAAACGGTGTGGGATACAAGGCTTATCCAGATAACTTGACAGAGAAATTTGTCGAAAAATCTTGGGAGAATGGTGTAGATATTTTTAGAATATTCGATTCGCTTAACTGGGTAAAAGCCATGGAACCTAGCATCCAGTACGTGCGTAACCTCACAGGAGGAATTGCCGAAGGTGCGATAAGCTACACCGGAGATATTCTTGATGTAAAGCAAACTAAGTATGATCTTAAGTATTATACCCAGCTAGCAAAAGATCTTGAAAACGCAGGAGCACATATGATTGCCATAAAAGACATGGCAGGACTCTTAAAACCGTATGCCGCAACAGAACTGGTAACAGCGCTTAAAGACACCGTAAACTTACCTATCCACTTACATACACATGATACATCATCACTACAGACGGCTACTTATCTTAAAGCCATTGAGGCAAATGTAGATGTGGTAGATGTAGCCCTAGGCGGACTATCAGGACTTACCTCTCAACCTAACTTTAATGCGGTCGTGGAGATGATGAAATATCAAGAACGTGAGCATCCTTTTGAAATGGAAAAACTCAATCAGTTTTCAAATTTCTGGGAAGACACCCGCGAACTCTACTACCCTTTTGAGTCTGGACTCAAGGCAGGAACGGCAGAAGTTTTTGAACATGAGATTCCTGGAGGACAGTATTCTAACCTTAGACCACAAGCAACAGCGCTAGGTCTTGGCGATCGCTTTGCCGAAGTAAAAAAGATGTATGCTGCTGTAAATAGTATGTTTGGAAACCTAGTTAAAGTAACACCTAGCTCAAAAGTAGTGGGTGATATGGCGATATTTATGGTGACAAACAACCTTACTCCAGAAGATGTGATGGAACGTGGCGACACGATTTCCTTCCCAGAATCTGTGATTAATTTCTTTAAAGGTGATTTAGGGCAGCCAGTAGGTGGTTTCCCTAAAAAATTACAAGCTATCATCTTAAAGAATAAAGAAGCCTATACAGACCGTCCTAACGCGCATTTGGCTCCTGTAGATTTTGACAAGGAATATGAAACCTTTACAGCCAAATTCCAAAAAGGATTTACACGTCCTCTAGAGATGGAAGACTTCTTATCATACATGCTCTACCCTAAGGTATTTGAGCAAGCGCATGAAAATTACAAGAAGTATGGTAACCTAGCCCTCGTACCTACTAAGAATTTCTTTTACGGTATGGCATTAGGAGAAGAGATTCTCATTGAGCTAGAACCTGGTAAAACAGTCATCATCAAGTTACTATCTATTGGGATACCTAGTGATGAAGGAATGCGCACCGTATTCTTTAAAGTAAATGGTGAAAACCGCTTTGTCGAAGTATACGACACCTCGCTCAACATTAAGAAAGTAGAAAATCTTAAAGTAGACCCAGAAGACAGCAACCAGATAGGCGCTCCCCTACAAGGATCGCTCTATAAAGTGCTTGTTAAAAAAGGTCAAGAGGTAAAAGAAAACGACCCACTGTTTATCATAGAAGCCATGAAGATGGAAACCACCGTAGTCGCCTCAAAAGACGGCCGCGTAGCATCCATTACCGTAAGCGACGGCAATATGGTCTCACAAAATGACCTTGTCCTCACCATTGAGTAATACGCTGCGATATTAATTTCTTATAAGTACGCTTTCGCGAAAGTGTAACAAACTAAAAACCACCCGAGGAATTGGGTGGTTTTTTTGTGGGTAGTACTATCATAAAAGTTTAATCATAATTTCAAAAATAAATTCAGATTTAATTAAAATATTTCTATAATTAATCTATATTTGGACAAAATTAGTCTAAAACATATTTGTCCAATGAAAAGCTTAGGAAATACACTTAAATGTGCAAGAGAAGCAAGGGATTTAATCTTAAGGAAAGTTGCTGCTGAAGTTGACATTGATCAATCTTTGATAAGCAAGTTTGAAAAAAATGAAAGAAAACCTACATTGGAACAAGTTGTAAGACTTGCTAAATTTTATAATCTTTCAGAAGAAGAATTAATAATACACTGGCATTCAGAAAAAATAGCTGAAGATCTTAAATATTCTAATTTAACAACGGAAATTTTAAAAGTTGCTGAAGAAAAAATCAATTACTACAAAACTCAAAACAATGCCAAATAAAAAAATAAAAGTAGCCGAATTATTCGCTGGAGTTGGCGGATTTAGACTCGGACTTGAAAAAAACAACTACGATATAGTCTGGAGTAATCAGTGGGAACCATCTACAAAACTACAACACGCTTCTTTAGTTTATGAAGCAAGATTTGGCAAAGAAAATCACTCTAATGAGGATATAAGTGAGGTCGTTACAAGAAACGTTGAGGAAATTCCAAATCATGATTTATTAGTTGGTGGTTTTCCTTGTCAGGATTACTCTGTTGCCACAACACTTCATAACTCAAAGGGATTAAAAGGTAAAAAAGGTGTCTTATGGTGGTCTATTCATAATATCCTAGAAAATAAAAAGACTAAGCCTAAATATTTATTTCTAGAAAATGTGGATCGTCTCTTAAAATCTCCTGCAAAACAAAGAGGACGTGATTTTGCAGTTATGCTTCAAAGTTTAAATGAGTTAGGTTACGCAGTTGAATGGAGAGTAATTAATGCGGCAGAGTATGGTATGCCCCAACGAAGAAGAAGAGTATTTTTTATAGGCTATCATAAATCAACAAAAGCTTATAAGAATATTATAAAATCCAATAAGGCAGATTGGCTAACTGACGAAGGAACTATAGCCAAAGCTTTTCCTGTAGGTAAGGCTATCTCGCTTCAAGAAGTTACTCTTGAAGGTAGTTTAGCAGATATCACTACAGAATTTAATAAAGAAGGTAAATTATCACCTTTTCATAATACAGGTTTAATGGTGGAAGGAACTGTATTCACATCTAAGACCATACCTAGTTACGATGGACCTCGAACTGTGCTTGGTGATGTCTTACAAAATGGAGAAGTAACCGATGATTTTTTTGTAGATGAAGCTGATTTTCCAAAATGGGAATATCTAAAAGGAGCTAAAAAAGAAATTAGAAAAACTAGAGAAGGATTTGAATATAATTATAGTGAAGGAGGAATGATTTTTCCTGATGCTTTGGATAATGCATCTCGAACAATTATCACGGGAGAAGGTGGTAAGTCTGCCTCTAGGTTTAAACATGTTGTTAATACTAAGAAAGGTTTAAGAAGACTGACCCCGGTTGAACTTGAAAGACTTAATATGTTTCCAGACAATCACACACAATTAGAAGGTATTACAGATACTAAAAGAGCTTTCTTTATGGGGAATGCTTTAGTAGTTGGTGTTGTTGAAAAAATTGGAGAGGAACTTTATAAAAAAATTAGAATTGGATAAAAGAAGCGATAGGGTTCAACCAATAAGATTGACAAAGGATTTTTTCCCTTTAGACATTCATAAAACAATGTTTATTAATGATCTTTTAATTACAATCCCCTCCTCTTATGTTAAAAACTGGGGAGAAGAGGTTTTAAACAGTCACAATAGAACTAATTGTAAGTGGCCATTGATAATAAACTACCAGGGACCTAAAGAACTCAATAAAATCAATAAAAAATTTCATGCAATTCTTCAATTATCATTCCCAAAAGGAAGGAAACAAATCAGTAATTACCGTATAAAGTGGAGTAAGGACTTTGCAATTCAATTGGCCAAAGACTATCCAAAGAGTTTTGTGAGAGCTCTCGAATATCATATCGGAGATGAATATTATAAAAACCTTCGATATACAGAATTTGACATTGGTGGTTTTAAAGAGCAATTACAAGTAAAAATTGAATGGGTTGAAGAGAAACCTATTTTGACAATAAAAGAATTTTTTAGAGTTAAAGAGGCTTTTCAAGGATTCCCAAATATTTTCAAAGAGTTAAGTTCATACCTCATTACCGATTTTCTATTAAGTACTGAAGATGAACTATCAAGAAGGATTCAGATAACAGAATGGCAAAACAGAGATAATATATCCAAGGAAATTCATGAAAATATTCTTTATATGTTGTTAAACCGAAAATCCAAAGAAATTTACATTGGTGAAACTAAACAATCATTATCTAAAAGATATCCTATAAATAAAAAACATCATTCTTTTAATAAATGGACAGAGTACTCAATAATACAATTACCTCCTGAAACAACTGATCAATCAAGAAAACTTATAGAAAGAGTATTAATCACAGCTAATTCCAAACTATTCCAGAATAACTCAATAATAGAAAACGATATACTACATGAATATTCTTTCAAGATTAAAAACAAGAATTAAAAACTGTCTCTTATACACATCTCCGAGCCCACGAGACGG
>OJBP01000671.1_pt1 | contig 15385 bp, 12 predicted proteins | sample 1590691 | NCBI WGS metagenome assembly OJBP01 (sample SAMN05416848, study PRJEB24817) | seawater metagenome | isolation source: Sea water | place: Canada:Atlantic | collected 2013-07 | reverse complement strand
AGATGTGTATAAGAGACAGGTCCTTCAGCTCAGACATCAAAGATGCGTCCATGCCGCCAAACTTGGCACGCCATTTGTAGAAACTCGCGCTGCTCATGCCATGCTCTCGGCAAAGCTCAGAAACCGGCACGCCGCCTTCCGCATGCTTTAGGATCGCCATAACCTATGCGTCGCTGTATCGTCCGTTCTTCATCGTAAATCTCCTCAGATATCTTGCCGAGAAAATTCTACTTTGGAACACCACTAATTTTAGCGGGGATTACCATCCCTGTTTTGGGGCAATCGCCACCGCCAAGGCTCGGCATGAAGTTTGATTTTTGACTCAGATAAGAAACGCCGCCGCCGCTTAACTGTTTTGAACGAACTTGCCGAATTAAATCACCTCGCCACCGCATTGAAGGGATACGCCGATTAGGCAGTGCTGATTATGCCGTAGCCGTGTTCAAAATATCGCGGACAGCTGTCACAGCGTCCTCGATATTCGCACGCGACAGCGTTGGATGAACCAAGAACATCAGACTTTTTTCGCCGAGTTCCTCGGCAACGGGCAGGCTTTGTTTTGGCCGCCATCCTGTGCCATCGAATGCTTTCTCAAGATAGATCTCAGAGCAGCTGCCCTGCATACAGGGAATGCCTTTCGCGTTGATCTCTGCAACGATGCGGTCACGTGACCAGCCCTCAGAAAGCCTGTCTGGCTCTACATAGGAGTAGAGCTTGTAGAAAGCGTTTTGGTTTTCAGGCGACGTTAGCGGCATGCGAATGCTGTCGTATTGCCCGAGGACGTTAATCAGCGCTTGCGCGTTTGCTGTGCGCTTTTCCGTCCATTCTGGCATCCGTTTGAGTTGGATACGTCCGATCGCAGATTGCATTTCGGTCAAGCGCCAGTTGGTCCCAAAGCTCTCGTGGAGCCAACGAAACCCTGGGGCGTGCTCTTTGTTGAAGACGGTGTCGAAACTTTTGCCGTGGTCTTTGAACGACCACATCCGATCCCAAAGTGCGGCGTCATTTGTTGTGACCATGCCACCTTCGCCGCCCGTGGTCATGATTTTGTCCTGACAGAACGACCACGCGGCCGCATGGCCGATGCCGCCAAGCGGCTCGCCCTTGTAGGTGCCGCCATGCGCTTGGGCGCAATCCTCGATCACCTTGATCCCGTGTACGTCCGCAAGAGCCATGATCTCATCCATGTCACAGGGCCAGCCTGCAAGATGAACCGCAATGACCGCCTTGGTGTTGTCATTAATCAACGACGCAACCGTCTCAGCCGAAATCCCCTGGGAATCCGCATCCACATCCGCGAACACAGGCCAAGCGCCCGCGTTAACAATACACGTTACCGAGGCCAGGAAGGTTCGGGAAGTGACAATTACTTCATCACCGGCGCCAATACCTAACGCCTTCAGGGCAAGATCCAGAGCCACCGTACCGTTAGCCACAGCAATGGCATGGTTGGTGCCGGCAAACTCAGCGAATTCCCGCTCGAACTCACGGCACTCCTTACCTGTCCAGTAATTGACTCGATTGGAGAGCAGTACTTGGGAAACCGCATCGGCCTCTTCCTGAGTAAAGGAAGGCCAAGGAGAAAAAGGGCCGTTAAGCATGGAAAACCTCAAAAGACATTAAAGAGAACGGGCGGGCGTACCCACAACTGTCAAATTATTGCTGATATCCGAAACAACAGTGGCACCCGCGCCAACAACAACATCATCACCAATGCAAACACCTTGCTTCACCTGACTGCCAATACCCAGCCAGCTATGAGCCCCCACTCTCACGGTTCCGGCCAATGCTGCTGCAGGGCAAATATGCGAATAGGGCCCGACATGACAGTCATGATCCACACTCGCGCGAGTATTCACGATCGCGCCAACGGAAAGGCAACTATCCACATTTACCACTGCACCCGCCACAATCAACACTCCAGCCTCAATAGTGACGTAGTTACTCACCACAGCAGCAGGGTCAATCAAAGAGACCAAAGGCAAGCCGTTATCCTGAAGCCATTCACACCATTGTTGCCGAACATGGCCATTACCAATGGCGACAAAGTAGCCGTCACAGCCATTAGCGGCCGCATCCTCAGGCACAGCAACAAGCGGCCAGTGTGCATGCGCTCTATCACCTTCGCCAAAACGGACATCCAAAAAAACGATTTGAGGCCAACCAGCTCGTTCAGCAACGTCCGCCACCACCTTACCGTGGCCACCAGCACCGATAACCCCTAACCGTTTAGTCATTGGCACTGCCCGTAAATTTAGACATGGTTGCTTCGCCATCCTGGCTGATGCCATCACGCTTAACTACCTGCCATACTGTCAGGAACAAAATTTTAATATCCAACCATAGTGTGCGGTTCTCTACATACCACACATCCAATTCAAATTTCTCTTCCCACGATAAAGCATTACGGCCATTAATTTGGGCCCACCCGGTAATACCTGGGCGAACTTCATGTCGACGACCCTGCCGTTCAGAATACAAAGGAAGGTATTCCATCAAAAGAGGCCGCGGCCCCACTAAACTCATATCCCCTTTCAGTACATTCCACAGTTCAGGCAATTCATCCAAGCTGGTAGAGCGCAAAAATTGACCAAATGCGGTTAAACGCTCAGCGTCGGGCAGTAACTTACCGTCTTCGCCCTTTTTGTCGGTCATAGTCCGAAACTTGATCATTTTGAACGAGCTTCCATTGATCCCGGGTCTAAGCTGAGTAAATAAAATAGGAGTACCCAGCTTAAAACGGGTTGATAACCCCACGATCAAAAACAAAGGAAGCAACAAAAATAAGCCAGCAAGAGCCGCAATTACATCCATCAAACGCTTCATTGAATTCCCATCTCTTGCAGCATCACTTCATTAACCTTGTGAACATCATATTTCTCTTCTGCAATAGCGCGAGAACGCCCCCCCATCCGAGCGCGGTCATCAGGCGACTCAATAGCGGTAACCATCGCAGCAGCAAGAGCCTGCACGTCCCGCACTGGCACAAGATACCCGTTATCTCCGTTTATAACCGTTTCCCGACAACCAGGAGCATTCGTTGTAATTACAGCACGCCCCATAGCCATGGCCTCCAAAACTGTACGAGGAGTACCTTCACGGTAAGATGGCAAAACATACACACTGGAATGCTGAATCGCTATTCGCACATCTGATAACTTGCCAAGAAACTCTACGGCCCCTTCTGAAATCCACTTATCGAGCTCCTGCTCGGTAATAGCATCGGGATTATTATCGATCCATCCTACCAACAGAAAGCGGGCTTCGGGATAGACACGCTTAACAACCACAGCCGCTTGAGCATACTCCCGGACCCCCTTGTCGCCCAGCAAACGGGCGATCATAAGAAAAACCGGTTGCTCGGGCAAAGGACACACCGAATACTTAGAAATATCAACTCCAGATCCATTGACAATACAGGAGGGAATAGCCGGTGACAGGATTTTCTTCTCGCGAAATAAGGTTTCATCATCTGGGTTTTGGAAGAAAACTTTACCGGTACGGCTAAGTGCAAGCCGATATAGCCTCTGCACGATGTAACGCAAGACTCGTCGCAAACCTTTGGCGTCGCCTGTAAATGCATACCCAAGCCCTGTAACTAGCGCATAACGTTGAGGCACGCCAAGAACCCAAGCCGCAATTGAGCCATAGATGACAGGTTTGATTGTATAGGTGAGCACATACGCTGAACGAACCTCTTTAATTAGCTTTAAAAGCAAAAAAAAGGTTTTTATATCCTGAATGGGGTTAGTTGCAGCTCTTGATAATAGAACATTGTGGACAACGCAGCCCTTTAACTCCAAACAAGCCCTAATTTCGCTATCTAAAGCAAGATCAGGAGCGGCAACGTGAACCTCATATCCCTTTAATAATAGCGCATCAATCAAATCACCTCGAAAATTCAAAAGTGAATCTGGGTAGCTACCTAGCAATAAAAACTTTTTCGAAGACATCAATTACGCTCAACTAAAAAACGTACTTTTTCCCAAAAAATACTTCTTTGATGATCAAGAGCATCAACATAATATTTTTTTGAAAATTCATAATTTCTACGAGCAGCAGCAAGAGCTTTTTTTTCATTGAGCAATAATGATGATATAGAATCAGAAAGCAAAGCTGGCTGATCAGAAGGAACAAGAAAATCATCTCCAAGCAGCTCATTCATCCCACCAACAGAAGTGGCCACAGCAGGGCATCCTCTACTCATAGCTTCGATAAGGGAACGCGGCAAACCTTCGGTTCTGCTCGGCTGGCAATAAATGTCCATTTGATCGATCCATGATAAAACATCACTCCCAGCCTTCCTACCATCGAAGTGCACCCAATTATCTGCTTTGCATTCCATGATGATTTTTTCAAATTGAGAAACGTCGCCGCTTCCCAACACATGCAAACAAACTTCCAAACCAATCCGCTCTCTCATTATTGCTATTGCATCAATGAGAACATCAATACCTTTATAGTTGTTATTATAAGAGCCAATGACACCAATATTAATACTCCCCTCCCCCCAAACCTTATTAATTTTAATTTCACGCTCACTAATTACACGCTCAGGAACTTCAGAAATAACAACGTTAGAGGCCACCCCCACAATAGTCTTTGGAGGAGGATACTTTATCTGCAGTTGCTCAGCTGTCACATAAATAGCCCCCACTGATCTAGAAATCAAAAACCGAGTATAAACATCAAATGCACCTGCAAAAAACAGATAAAAAAAACGTCCTTTTTTTGCATGAGCAATAGCTTCATATGCATCGCCGACCACTTCAACAGCAATTTTCTTTCCAGAAAAAAATACCAAAGGAGCAGCAAGCAATGATAAAAAACAAGGAAGCCTAATAACAATTAGGTCGGCTCTATTAATAAGGCCAATCAATAACTTTAAATTAAACAAAAAATGGCGCACAAGTATCTCAAACCACCCCCTCCCCTTAACAGGAAAAAAATTAACATTTTCAGTTGTTGATATCTGAAGCCCTAAACAATCATCATCATTAACACTTCTTGAAAAGACACTAACAGTTTTAGATATTTTTAAAAATCTACAGAAAACCGAAGAAGGGAACTTCCCCTCAGAGTAAAAAAAACCATTCCGGTCTTTAGCAAATTTATGATCGTGGATAAAAAGGATATTCCTTAACATACAAACCACACTAAATAACGTATTTTTCAGAAACTTTCTCTACCAAATAATTATCATAATCTGCGATCGGAAGATTAAACGGAGAGCACGCATACTTACTTAAAGCTTTAGACATCGAATCAACAGAACCCGGATCAACAAAGTCATCGAAATTAGATTTTGAAAAAATAAACCTTGGACCAACACAGTCAGTTGAAAGAACAGGTATTGACAATATAGAAGATTCGACTATTACATTCCCGAAACCTTCCTGAATCGAAGGTACGACAACGAAAATTGAATTTGATATATACTTCCACGGATTAGCATCAAATCCTATAAAAACAACTCTATTTAAAATGCCCGAACTTCTAGCAATTTTTTTAAGCTTATTAAATTCGCAACCATCGCCAAGCAAAACGAGACAATACTCATCAGGAAGAACAGCAAAAGATTTTATTAAAACATCAAAACCCTTTTCAGGGACAAGCCTCCCAACTGCACATATAACCTTATATTTATCATAAAATAACTTTGCCTTTCCCGTGATCTCCACTTGGCCACATTGCCTAATAACCTCAGCATCAAATGGATTAGGAACAACCTCAATTACATTTTCATCCACCCTAAAGACCTTACAAACGTCACTAACAAGCTCAGGAGAAACCACAAAGTACTTATTCGCAAAACCAAACAGTAGCCGTCCCACTAATTTTCTAGAAATATTAGCAAGTCGCAACCCTCCAGCATAGCGCAGAGGAGAGCTGTGCTCGGTTAAAATCAACCGACCCTTCCATCTAAAGAAAAATTTAACAAATGCGGCTCTAGCGTTAGAGTAAAACAGAAAAGAAATCACTCTTTTAATTTCATTGTGATTAAAAAATGAAGCCAAAGCCAGTAACCCTTTAATTCCTTGCCCTATACAAAAAACAGGAACATTAGCAGGTAGAGATTGTGCCATCTCGCCCTTTTTTTCAAAGGTTAGAATCGCCACTGAAAACCCTTTTTTATAAAAGTGCGCAGCAAGATTCACTAACACTCTTTCTGCACCACCAGGATTCAAAGATTTAATGACGAAAACAAAATCAAAAGCACTCATTCTGGCTTAATCCAGTGATTTAGATCCCTTCCTATCAATTCACTGAGAAGCTCAACATCCTTCCTGTAATAATCCTTCATCTCATTTACAATCTGAGGATCAACAGCCTCTCTCGGTCGCTCCGTAACATTTAGTAAATTAATAATATTAGCAACCCCAAACGAAGGAAAAGGAAGTTTCCTTTTTAAGGAGATCAGCCTAGCCATTATTATTTGAACGAAAGAAAACCTAACACTCTTATTTCTATTAGCAACACCATAGCTAGGATCAAAACAAGGAAGTTCCAAAAAATCAATAAGCCCATCAAATACGCCGTTAGGATTACTAATCAAATCATCAAAAACAACCACATGAATATTCTTCGGATTAACAATAGCAAAAACCTTTTCGAGTTGCCTCCCCAACAAGCAGTACTCTTTATAGTTTAATCTATCCGGATCATTAATACTTTCACCTGCTTTGTACAGAGTTGAAGGACGAGAATCACTTTCTCTCCATGCCGTTGAAAAACAAGTCAAAGCATCCATTCCTTGATACACTCTTTCCGAGTGTAACGAAGGCGCCATCTCTATAGGATTTCTAACAAAAACAATAATTTTTGCACAAGGCTGATAATCAACAATATTTGATATCGCACACGAAGAAAATAAATAATGCGTTGATGCATCACCAATGGCAAAATCTTCATTTCCTGCGGAAGAAAATAGAGACTCATATTCTTCAATAGAGTCGACTCTAGTCATACCGTCACGATTAAAATAATGAATCTCTTTCCGGTCAGGAATAAAAACGTTAGGATGCTGGATCAACCAGTTAAAGACAGAAGTAGTTCCACATTTAGGGGCTCCCACTATAAAAAAATTTGGCTTCACCATTCCCTCTCCTAAAATCCACAAACAGAATTATAAAAATGAAATCAACATCTATAATTTAATATTTTCACTCTCTCATTAACCTACCCTTCTAGGAAAACCATAAATCATTATCGCGTAAAATAGGGCAGGCACAATTGAGTGAATCCAAAAATAAAAGCTATTACTATTTGGCTGAAAGAAAAATAAAGTCACCGTAAACACTGGCAGAAAAAATGGGCTTTCATTGCTTTTCATAAAAGAGTCGCAGACTCGCAAAAAAACTCCAAAGACCAGCCCTACAATGAATACCCCTAATACGCCAAAATTCCAGTACGCCTCTCCAACGTTTCCAGGGGGTATTGAGTTATTAGGGTTGTTATAGATTTTTTCAGACAGAAGCCGACCTCCTGATGCAGGCTTGGAACCAATCATAAACCCAGGAATCGGTGCATAAAAAATTGACTTGTACGATTCACCATATAGATAATCATGATTTAGGGGAACATGGTGAATTATCGCAAATACTCCACTTACTTCGCCAGCATACGAACTTAGAACATCTAACCCGCCAGAAAAACTATCTGAAACCCCCCCCTCTACACTTACCTCAGAAAAATCGTCAACTTTTTGGGTTTGACCTCTAAACTGACCGACAGCACCCAAAATAAAAATTGCGGCAAAAACTCCTAAGAAAATATATTTTAATGGGATATCTCTAATATCTCTGCAGTAAACATAGCCAACAAGAACAAGAGGTATTATTATTCCTGACCTAGAACCCGTAACCAAAAAATTTAACATTAAAAATAATGTTAAAAATAACCAAAACCTTATATTAAGGTTATTTTTATCTAAACCACAAAACCAAACCAGCGCAAAAATAACGGAGGACTTTAGAACTATATAGTAAAACCCTCCAACTTGATTAATTATTCTATCTTCATCCAACATCCCTCTTTGCATTAAAAGCGAGGCCACACTTCCTGCACGAATATAAATATAAAAAAATGACAATAATGATATTAGTCCCACCAGCAAAACAGCCAAATAAAACGGCAATCGCTTTGTATAGGAAAAACCCTGTTTCGATATTGATAATTTAAACAAACCATATGAAGCAACTACTAAGCCCATAAAAATGGCCTCATAAACAATTGACGTAGTTGCCACATAGTTTATTTCGTATCCAGCATTGTCGATTGCAACATGATGACTCAATCCATTTATAAAAATTGGCAACTTCGGTAGAAAAAAACGCACAAGCTCCCACCACACCAAAAAAACACTTAACGCTGAGAAAGCGCCAAAATTATTTATGGAGAAAATAATAGAAAAAAACAAAACAAAAGTATAAAAAATCCCGGACAGCTTCAATAAAACTAAAGATTCTTCCGACGATAAAAAAAACGACCATGCGATCAATGTTACAGAGCAAAATAAGACCGCCGAAATAATTATTATTGATTTTTTTTCTGCACCAGCAGAAACCCGCTTTAATTTTATTTTGCCATGCATTGAATATTACTCTTATTTCTTTAAGTACCATTCCGTAGATTTAGCAATACCATCTCTTACACGCACAATCACTTCGTAGCCCATAAAATCATAGCCTTTACAAATATTTGCCTGAGAATGCTTAACATCTCCAGCTCTAAATTCAACATACTCTGGAGAGGCTCTATAACTAACACCCTCCTTCTCTAGTGCAAGTCGTAAATACTCAAACAACTGGTTAAGACTTGTCCTTTCATTACAAGCGACGTTTACCACTTCACTTTTATCTGTTTCTATTGTTGCTGCAAGAATATTTGCCTGAACCGCATTTTCAACAAAACAAAAGTCCCTACTTGTTTCACCATCACCATTAATATACAAGGTTTCACCTCGCACCATGCCCGCAGTCCATTTTGGTATTACTGCTGCGTAGGCGCCATCTGGGTCTTGACGAGGCCCGAAGACATTAAAATAACGAAGTCCAGTGCTATGAAAATCGTATGTGCGAGAGAAAACGAATGCGTATAGCTCATTGACATATTTTGTCACCGCATAGGGTGATAGAGGGTTGCCAATTACGTTTTCCTCCTTTGGCAAAGCAGGGTGATCGCCATACGTTGAGCTGCTAGCCGCGTAAGTGAAACTTTTAACACCCTCTTCTTTGCTCGCCACCAGCACATTTAGGAAACCATCTATATTGGCTTGGTTAGTGGCTATAGGATCATTGATAGAGCGAGGCACCGAGCCGAGAGCCGCTTGATGCAGGACATAGTCCACACCGCTCACTGCTTTATTGCAGTCTTTCAGATTGCGGATGTCGCCTTCAATAAAACTGAACCGCTGCCATTGCTGCTCTGAAACAAGCCCATGGACCTCATCAAGGTTATGCTGATGCCCTGTGGCAAAGTTATCCAGCCCAACTACCGTTTGATCTAGTTTGAGCAGGGTTTCCAGCAGATTTGAGCCGATGAAACCGGCCACGCCGGTAATAAGCCAGGTTTTTGGGTTAGACTTGAGATCAGCTTTCACTTGTTCGTAGCGGGTAGTCATGTTTCTTCCATGTTTCGTATGTCACTTTCGCGCCTCAAGCGGCGCTCCTACAAACCGTTCGATCTTGCCGTTTCTGCCTCTCAAGGCGAGGCCGCAACGTTGCGGTTCGTTTGAGAGCGAACTCTTACAGGCGTAGATCGACTTGGTCTTTGGGAAGCGTGTATTTCAGGTCGTACAGGACATGTTCGGGCTTGCCAAGACCTCTGATATTGTCTGAGCCCATGGCTTTAAACTGGCTATGACCCACCGCCAAAATAATAGCGTCATAGGTCCCTTGCTCTGGTTGTGATACTGGTATTATTCCGTACTCATGCTCGGACTCAACCGGATTGATCCAAGGGTCGTGCACATCTACCGAGATGTTGTATTCTTGCAGCTCTTTAACCACATCCACGACCCGTGTATTACGCAGATCAGGGCAGTTTTCCTTAAACGTTAGCCCCATTACCAAAACACGCGAACCATTTACCTGTATTCGACGGTGTAACATGGCTTTCACCAACTCATTGGTAACATGGCGGCCCATAGCATCATTGATCCGTCGACCTGCAAGGATGACTTCAGGGTGGTAGCCAATCGATTGTGCTTTATGGGTGAGGTAATAAGGATCCACGCCAATACAATGGCCTCCCACTAAACCTGGACGAAACGGTAAAAAATTCCACTTGGTCCCCGCCGCCTGCAGCACTTCTTCCGTGTCGATTCCTAAACGGTTGAAGATTATTGACAGCTCGTTGACCAGTGAGATATTCAGATCACGCTGAGTGTTTTCGATCACTTTGGCCGCTTCTGCCACCCTAATGCTGGACGCCTTGTGGGTACCGGCGGTAATGATAGACCCATAAAGTTTATCAACCAGCTCTGCAATTTCCGGTGTGGAGCCAGACGTCACCTTGGTGATAGTCGTCACACGGTGCTCTTTATCGCCAGGATTAATCCTTTCCGGACTATAACCGGCAAAAAAATCCTTATTATAGGTAAGCCCAGAAACGGACTCTAAGACAGGAACACAGTCTTCTTCTGTGGCGCCGGGATACACCGTAGATTCATAGATAACGAGATCCCCTCTCTTTAAAGTCTTGCCGATACTTTCTGAAGCTTTAATCAGCGGCGTAAGATCCGGGCGTTTATGTTCATCAATGGGGGTCGGTACGGTGACGATATAAACATTACAATCATTAAGACTTGCAGGGTCTGCGCTGAACTGCAGTTGAGTAGCACTAGCCAGCTCATCATCGCTAACTTCAAGAGTGACATCATGCCCCGCATTAAGTGCATTAATACGGGGTTGATTAATATCAAAAGCCGTGACTTCACGGCACTTACCAAACTCCACCGCCAACGGCAGGCCAACATAGCCCAAACCAATTACGGCCAATTTGATGTCATTCAGTTCCATTTCGTTTTCCAATCCGTTATTTGCTGATGATTGATTGTTCGATTTCCCTTGCGGCTATCCGCCACGTCCGCATTTCGAACGAGTCGTTTTACCGTTTGCTCAGTTCCATCACTTCAAAGCAGAAAAGTTCTCTAGGAGCCCCCCTCCTCAATATTTTCGTGGCCCTCTCCGCCCTTCTACATGGTCTCCAAACTTAGGGCTTTACTTTATTCACTGCTTTTGCCGTACTCATAAGTATAGTAACCGTATTCGGTTGAAGCTCGTCGCTCCATGCAATTGAGAATGGCCCCTTTTATTTCAACATTATTCTGAGCAAAGCGAGTCAGTGTAATATCGACTTCTTTAACACTATTCACACCAAAGCGAGTGACAATTAGGCTGCTGCCGGCCAGCTGGCCCACAATGGCGGCATCGGTTACCGCAAGGATCGGGGGAGTATCCACAAGCACGATATCGTACTGGGCACTCAGTGATTCCATTAGGGTTTTAAAGCGGTCATGCATTAACAACTCTGACGGATTGGGGGGCAACTGACCACGGGGAATAAAGGATAAGTTTTCCATTTGCGTGGAGTAGACAATGTGTTCCTGCTCCACCTGGCCAGACAAATAGTCCGACAACCCTGCGTCACTATTATTTTCAAAAAAACGATGCATGTGGCCTTTACGCATATCCGCATCCACCACCAACACTTTCTGCCCCACTTGGGCAAGCACCGCCGCCAAATTAGCGGAAATGAACGACTTGCCGACCCCAAGACTGGGGCCAGACACCATAAGCACCTTGTTGCTAGCCTCCATCATGGCGAAGTGCAAGCTGGTGCGCAGGCTACGCAGCGCTTCTACGGCCAAATCATTAGGGTCTGTGAGTGTTAATAGCGGTATGGCTTCTTTGCTTTTTTTGCGTTTGCGACGATGCTTCAGCGAGGCAATGCGATCTACTTTCTGTTGGTGTTCGGACAATGGAATGGAGGCATACACAGAGATGCCTTGCTCTTCCAGTTGCTCTGGGCTTTCGATGCCCCGATTGAAGGCGGCTTTCAGCAAGACAATACCCACAGAGCCCATGGCGCCCAGCATGGCCGCCAGAATAGCAACCAGAGGTTTCTTCGGTTTAATCGGTGCCGGTTGCACCAAGGCCTTATCGATAATGCGCACGCTACCTACCGTGCCCGCCTTCATGATGCGCAGCTCTTGCACTTTGTTGAGCAGGCCCACGTAGATTTCCTGATTCACTTCCACGTCGCGCATAAGGCGCAGCACTTCCTGCTGGGTTTCTGGAAGCGCTTTAATTTGGCTGTTGAGTTGCTCTTTTTCCTGATTAAGAGACGCGCGCTGTTGAACCAGGGTGCGGTAGGCGGGGTGCTCGCGGGTAAAGCGGGCCGAAATTTCGCTTTCTTTAATTTTCAGCTCATTGATTTTTCCTTCAATGGCCACTAGCCGCTCCAGCACGGATTGGGTTTCCAAAGAGAGGTCGACGGATTCGCTTTTTAGGCGGTAGGCGTTGAGTTTCTCTTCGGCACCATTGAGCTTTTCTTTAATTTCGGGCAGTTGCTCGTCTAGGAAGTCCAGGCTGTTTTCGGCTTCCGCCGACATCCGCTTAATATTCTGCAGCAAATAGGTTTCGCTAATGGCATCCAGGATGGCACGGATACGGGCCTTATTTTCCCCGGTGATAGAAAGGCCGATAATACCCGTGGACTTGCCTTGCTCGCTAACAGAAAGGCGGCCACTAAGGTCATTAACGGCTTTGGCCCGGGTTTGGTGCACTAGCGATATTGCTTCTTCGCCGAATTCCCATTCGCCTAGTTCCAGTGTAATCCGTTTGTCTGCGCTCGTGATCGGGATGCCCAACGGGGCACTACCCACTTTTTGCTCATCCAGATAAAGCGTGGGTAAGCCATTTTCTTCAATGAGCGTAAACGTTTTTCCTTCCAGGTTTTCCGGTACTTGAAAAGATTTAACCGCCACGAAAGTTTCACTGTCTCGGTAGCCGGCAAACAGGGGTTGGGGTACGAATGCGGGGGCAGGGTCTGCTGCGCCTAGGGCGCCCAAAAAGGGTACCCGGTCTGGGGCCACCTGAATATCCAATTGCAGCTGATCAATAATTTGCCCCAGCACCATCCGGGAGCGAATAATCTGGATTTCCGCATCGGCAGAGGACTCCTCTGTGAACAATTCATTCAGCTCGGAAAAACCGGGCACGCCACCCTGTTTATCTTCTACTTGCAGCAAGGCATCCGCTTTATAAATCGGCGTGGCGAACAGCCCATAGGCCACACCAAAGCACAGCGCAATCAAAGTCGTGCTGATAATTAGCCAACGGTGGTCAACCAGTAGGCCCCACAGGCGTTGTAGGTCAATTTCATCCGCCATAGTGGATGACGACGGGAGCGGGCGTGCTGTGCTTGTTTCGTTGTTTGGCATGTCTTTTTTGCTCTGCCTGTCTGGTTGCCGATGGGCGTTTTTTGCAGTGAAACCACCGCTCTTACTCGTTTTAAGATGCAATCTCGTTCCGTTCTTGCGCCAAGTTACCGGGTGTGAGGCCACTTGCGGCGAACCCACGCCTTGGCGGGGTGATTCTATTATTCTATTGCTGCCTTGTTCGCCGCTCCTATGGCCTTACTACCCTTTTCGACCCTTTTCGCCTTACACTCTTTGCATTATTTCTAGGTTGGCACAGGGCTCCTCCCCTAGGAGGAGACGTTTACTGTGTTCGCACCCAATAACAGAACGCCTACCCATTTCATTTAAGCCATAGAAGTTTGTGCCATAGAAAGGGGCCTCTACAGCTTTGCAGCCCAGGCTTTTGTGCCCTCACGCATGGCCGGGTAGATCCTTTCAAAGGCTTCTCGGCCTCGCTTAAAGGGGTCGGGGATGTCATGGCCACCATTCCAATGCGTTAGCAGGAAGGTTTTACCGCTGGCTTCGGGGAACGCCCTGCCCAAGCGTTCTTTTTGGCGGCTTTCCATGACCAAGATTAAATCGCTATCGCGGCATAATTCGCTATTCAACTTACGGGCCACATGGCCGCCACACTCTAAGCCGTTTTCATGCGCCACTGTGCGGGCGGTGGCGTCCATACCGTGCCCCACCAGCCCTACTAGGCCAGCAGAGGACACGGTTTTTTCCGGCTTTAGTTCTCGGAGCATGGCGGCCACGGTGGGGCTGCGGCAAATATTGCCGTCGCACACCACCAAAATACGGTTAAACATTACTCGTCAAAATCCCTTACCCTGTCTGCCGCCAACGCCCCATAGTAAATGGTCTGGAAGGTAGGCAGAATATTCCTGATTACGCGATTCCAACGGGCCAGCGGTGCGGCGGTGACATAAACAATGTCTCGGCTTTGCAACTCGAAGCCATCGGCCAAAATCAGGGCTGTAGCGTCCTTGCCGTTAAGCTGGTAAAGATCAATTAAATGCTCACTGCCCTCGGGGGCGCGGCGCATCACGAAGATGCCACGGGCGTCGGCGGTATCTTGGGTGTAACCGCCGGAAGCAGACAGGGCTTCTGCCAGGGTGAGGCCGTTACGGGTCATGGGCACGGGCTGGCTCTTACCTACTTCGCCTAACACAAACACCTTGTTATCGTCGTTGCGGGCCACGTGCACTACATCGCCGGGGCGCAGCAATACGTTATAGGCGGGATTACCTTCCTGGTAGACGGCTTTCAGCGACAGGGTGTGCTCCTTACCGTTACGGGTAAGGGTCACATTGTTCCAGTCGGCCATTTCCGTGAGCCCACCGGATGAATTCACCGCATCTAGCAGGCGCAGGGGCACGTTGGTGACTGGGTAAGCGCCGGGCTGTTTTACCTCACCAGAAACATACACGCGCTGGCTGCGGAAGGCGGCAATGGTCACATCCACTTGCGGGTCTTCAATGTATTGGGCGATGCGTTTAGCAATGAGATCGCGTATTTCGGTAACCCGTAGGCCAACCACTTTGATTTTGCCCACGTAGGGATAAAAGATGGTGCCATCGTTATGCACCCAGTTACCCGATTCTGACGGGCTACGCATGGAGCCCGCCGGAATGGTTAACTCAGGGTGATCCCAAACAGTGATTTGCAGCACATCCCCCAGGCCAACCACGTAATCATAGTCTTGCGGTTCGTCGAGCAGCACCGGCGCTGGCTGGGTGCTGGCTTGGGGCTCGGCTTTTAATACGTTGGTGGTGATCGCATGCACTTGCACCACATCCGACAGGGGCTCTGCCTGTTCTGCGCTTTCGTCTTCATCGAGAAACCAGCCCGGCGAAGTGGAAATATGGGAACCCGGCACTGCTGTACAGCCCGCCAATAACGCCAACAGGCCAGCAGCCAAAAATTTACCGAGTGGATTCATAAATACCTGCATAAACT
>OJBP01000668.1_pt1 | contig 15529 bp, 17 predicted proteins | sample 1590691 | NCBI WGS metagenome assembly OJBP01 (sample SAMN05416848, study PRJEB24817) | seawater metagenome | isolation source: Sea water | place: Canada:Atlantic | collected 2013-07 | reverse complement strand
GCCCGGTACGGGTGAAGAAGCAGAATGGTGAAGAAGAAGTGTTCTACGTATCCGGTGGCTTCTTAGAAGTGCAGCCGAAGCTGGTGACCGTACTGGCAGATACGGCTGAACGCGCTGAAAATATGGACGCTGCAGAAGCTGAGCGTGCTAAAGCCCGTGCCAAAGAAGCGTTGGAAGGCAAGAGTTCCGAAATGGATTACTCCCGTGCCGCTGCAACTCTCATAGAGGCCGTTGCACAGCTGCGTGCCATTCAACAATTGAAGAATAAGCGGTAAGTATCTTTTGCAATTCTTCAACACAGGAAAGGGTAGCCAAGTGCTACCCTTTTTTGTTTCTGTCGTATAGTGAGCGCCCGGTTGGAATAGGTCCTGTGCGAATCAGAGGCGGCACAGTGGTATAACGGTACCGGCATGTAAAAGACAAGGATAGGGTATGAGTCTAGCAGTAGTGATTCTGGCGGCGGGTAAAGGGACGCGGATGAAGAGCGCTTTGCCAAAGGTGCTTCATGCAGTGGCCGGCAAGCCAATGGTGCAGCATGTGGTAGACGCGGCAGCGTCGCTGGAACCAGCCAATACCGTCATCGTATACGGCCATGGTGGCGAACAGGTGAAAGCCTCGGTCACTGGTGAGCAAGTGGCTTGGGCAGAGCAAGCTGAACAGCTCGGTACTGGCCATGCGGTTGCGCAAGCCATGCCTTATGTAAAAGAAGACATGGTATTGGTGTTGTACGGTGATGTACCGCTGATTCGCCCGGAAACACTAAAAGACTTTGTCGCCACGGTGGACGATAGCACCCTGGCGCTGATGACCCTAACCTTGGATGACCCGAACGGTTACGGCCGTATCGTTCGTGATGGTCAGAACAACGTGCAGCGCATCGTTGAGCAGAAAGACGCAAGCGAAGCTGAGCTGAGTATTCAGGAAATCAACACGGGCATTCTTGCCTGTTCACGGCGATTCCTAGAAGAAAGCTTGCCCAAGCTTTCCAGTAATAATGCCCAGGGCGAATATTACCTTACTGACCTGATCGCAATGGCGTCACAGTCGGGCTTGAATGTGCAAACCCTGCAACCCAACGAAGGCTGGGAAGTGGACGGGGTGAATGACAGAGTGCAATTGGCAAGGCTAGAGCGCATTTACCAGCAGGCTCAGGCTGAAACCTTGATGCGTGACGGGGTAACATTGCTGGACCCTTCTCGTCTGGATATTCGCGGCAGCGTACAGATCGCCAGTGATGTAATCATTGATGTGAATGTCATTTTAGAGGGAGATGTCACCATCGAAGAAGGTGTGGTGATCGGTCCTAACTGTATTCTGCGAGACGCCAACATCGGCGCCGGCACCGTCATAGAAGCGAACACACTCATTGACGGTGCTATTGTGGGTGAACACTGTCAGCTAGGCCCCTATGCCCGCTTGCGCCCTGGAACAGAACTGGCCGACAAAGCGAAGATAGGCAACTTTGTTGAAACCAAAAAGTCCTACATTGGCGAGGGTTCCAAGGTAAACCACCTGACCTATATCGGCGATAGCCAGATAGGTAAAGGCGTCAACGTGGGTGCCGGCACTATTACGTGTAACTATGATGGCGCCAACAAATTTCAGACCGTGCTGAAAGACGGAGCGTTCATTGGCTCCAATTCCTCTCTAGTTGCTCCAGTCACCATTGGCGTAAATGCCACTGTAGGTGCGGGCAGCACTATTACAAAGGATGTGGGCGACAACGGCCTAGCGGTTGCTCGAACGCAACAGCGCAACGTGGCTAATTGGCAGCGCCCCAAGAAAGGGTAAGGAAGAGCATTTATGTGCGGAATTGTTGGGGCCATTGGCCAGCGGAATGTGACCAATATTTTGATCACTGGTCTCAAGCGACTTGAGTACCGGGGTTACGACAGTGCGGGAGTCGCGCTGCTCAACGATAAGGGCATCAGTCGTGTCCGTCGTCAGGGAAAAGTGGCCGGGTTGGAAGAGGCGGTCCTGGAAGCACAAACCCAGGGTTTCACCGGCATTGCCCACACTCGCTGGGCTACCCACGGCAAGCCTTCGGAGCCTAATTCGCACCCGCATATGTCCGGTGATGATTTGGCCCTGGTGCATAACGGTATCATCGAAAATTTTCAGGCACTCAAAGACGAGCTTGAAGCCAGCGGTTATACGTTCAACTCCCAAACCGATACGGAAGTGATTGTGCATCTGGTGCATCAGGCGCTGGATAACGGATTGAATCTTTTCGACGCCGTGCAAGCGGTCACAAAGAAACTCGATGGTGCCTACGCACTGGGTGTTATTCATGCTTCTGAGCCGCACAAGTTGGTTACCGTGCGCTCTGGTAGCCCGCTGGTCATCGGCCTGGGGATTGATGAAAACTATATCGCCTCCGACCAACTGGCCTTGTTGCCAGTAACCAACCGGTTCATCTTTTTGGAAGAGGGTGATCAGGCAGAAATTACAACTAATAGCGTGCGTATAGTGGATGCAGCAGGTGAGCCGGTAACACGTGAAGCTCACGAGTTTGATGGCACCCATGAAGATGCGGAAAAGGGCGAATACCGCCACTATATGCAGAAGGAAATTTTCGAGCAGCCCGCAGCTATTCAGAAAACCTTGGAAGATCGCATTGATAGCCCGGCTACCCTGATTGAGTCTTTCGGTGAAAAAGCGCCTGCTATTTTCGATAAGGTTAAAACCGTTCAAATCGTCGCCTGCGGTACTAGCTATCACGCAGGTATGGTGGCCCGTTATTGGTTAGAAGACATTGCCGGTATTCCTTGCCAGGTCGAAGTAGCCAGTGAGTTCCGCTACCGCAAGCACGTGGTGCCAGAAGGCACTCTCTTTGTCACCATTTCCCAAAGCGGTGAAACCGCCGATACCTTGGCAGCGCTGCGTGATACTCAGTCACCCAATTATGTGGGTCGCCTGGCTGTGTGTAACGTGGACAGCTCATCGTTGGTGCGTGAATCAGAACTGGTTTTTCTCACCAAAGCCGGTCCGGAAATCGGGGTAGCTTCCACCAAGGCCTTCACCACTCAACTGGTTGGGTTGTTGATGCTCGTGTTAGCGCTGGGCCGCCAAAAAGGCCTGGCCGACAGCGAGATCGAAAAAATTCTGGAAGAACTGCGTCAGCTGCCCAATTTGATCGAGCAGGCGGCGGCGTTAGACAAGCCCATCGAAAAACTTTCAGAGGCGTTTGTGGAAAAACACCACGCCCTGTTTTTGGGGCGTGGCGTGCAATTTCCGGTGGCTTTGGAAGGGGCCCTTAAGCTCAAGGAAATTTCCTACATCCACGCCGAAGCCTACGCAGCGGGAGAGCTGAAACACGGCCCGTTGGCCTTGGTGGACAGCGAAATGCCGGTGGTGTCGGTGGCCCCCAATGATGAATTGTTGGAAAAACTGAAATCCAATCTGCAAGAAGTCCGTGCCCGTGGCGGTGAGCTTTATGTGTTTGCTGATAAGAATGCTCACGTAAAAGAAGGGGAAGGGATTCATGTGTTAAACATGCCCTCAGTGCCCGACACTGTAGCCCCGATCGTTTATACCGTACCGCTGCAGTTGCTTAGCTACCATGTGGCGGTGCTGCGCGGCACCGATGTGGATCAGCCTCGTAACCTAGCCAAGTCGGTAACGGTGGAATAGCCGCCACTCGCAAGGCAATACAAAAAAAGCCCGGCAATCGCCGGGCTTTTTTATTGCCGCTTTATCTCCAGTGCCATTGCATACCACCACGGGCACGGGGTGGCGCATAAGAATCAATACCATGGATCGCGCTAACGCTCTTACGGTGATGGCCCCTCTACAAGCCTCAGCCCTTATAAGTGATAAGCCGCCCTCTATTTCAGCAGGTGGCACAAAAGCTGCATAAATTTGGTGCATGATAAAGAGCAGGCAAAGGGGCCAGGCCAGTGAGCGTAGAGAAACCGGTAGCAGCGGGCCGGCAGAACAGTAAGGCCACAGGCAGGCATAAGGGATGGCAAGCAAAACTGCATATGCAGCTTGAGTGCGCCATAACTGGGCGCGGCATGAAAACCGTCATGGCCGAATTGCACCATTATGGACCGTTGCGCGTTCAGCGCCCTTTCTACCCAGAGCAGGACACCGCACACATCTATTTACTGCACCCACCAGGGGGGGTTGTGGGTGGTGATGGACTGGATATCAGCATTACCGCATCGAGCCAGGCCCATGGCTTACTCACTACCCCTGGGGCAACCAAGTTTTACCGCAGCGCTGGGCAAACCGCCGATGTGAGCCAAACGCTCACCGTTCAGGCAGGAGGGACACTGGAATGGTTTCCCCAAGAAAATATTTTCTTCCCTGGGGCACGGGTACAGATGGACACCCGGATCGACCTGCACGGGGATGCCCATTTTATGGGCTGGGAAATTTCCTGCTTGGGTCGGCCGGTTAATAGTGAAGTTTTTTACGAGGGAAAAATCGACGCCCGTTTTCGTATTAGCCGCGACCGTAAACCGCTGCTGATTGAACGCCTTAAGGTGGATCAGCCCAGCCACCTCAATGCGGCCTCTGGGCTGCGTAATTTCCCCATGCAGGCAATATTTGTAGCCACGGGGAGTAATGAGGAGTTGCTGGAGCAGGCCCGTGAATGCATTGAAAAGCAGGCCACCGACATGCCCTGCGGCCTCACCCTGATTGACGACATTCTGGTCATGCGTGTGCTCGGCACTCGCTGTGAAAAAATTCAAGCATTGATGCTTCCCGTCTGGCAATTATTGCGTCAGGCCACCCTGAATAAACCGGCGGTGATACCGCGAATCTGGAACACCTGATAACGGTGTAAGGAAAGGCAAAAAGGTAAAGCATGGAACTGACACCCAGAGAAAAAGACAAGCTGTTGATTTTTACTGCCGCGCTACTGGCCGAACGGCGCAAGGCCCGTGGCGTTAAGCTTAACTATCCGGAATCGATCGCTTATATCACCGCCGCCATTATGGAGGGTGCCCGCGACGGCAAAACGGTCGCCGAATTGATGGGCGAAGGGCGAACCTTGCTCAAGCGTCAGGATGTGATGGAAGGCGTGCCAGAGATGATTCACGAAGTGCAGGTGGAAGCGACCTTTCCCGATGGCACCAAACTGGTAACGGTTCACGACCCCATCGTTTAAGACGATCCGCTATAGGAGAAGCCAAATGATTCCAGGCGAATACGCTATTCAGAACGGCGACATCGAGATCAATCCTGGGCGGGAAACGCTCAGCGTGGAAGTGGCCAATACGGGCGACCGTCCCATTCAGGTAGGCTCTCACTACCACTTCTATGAAGCTAACAATGCCCTGCAGTTCGACCGAGAAAAAACCCGAGGCTTCCGGCTCAATATTCCGGCCGGCACCGCCGTGCGCATTGAGCCAGGGCAGAGCCGGACAGTAGAGCTGGTGGCGTATGCAGGACAAAGAAAAGTGTACGGGTTTCAGGGCAAGGTCATGGGGCCGCTTTGAATCGCACCTTTCTTTAGGGCCGAACTTGCCCGTGAAAATCGCGCCATGGGAAGCAGGCCGGCGCCTGTACAACACCGCATTTCGGAAAGGCTGCTGATAACCAGCCGGTAGATGCAAGAACAGGAGAATCATCGTGGCAACAATGTCCAGACAAGCCTACGCCGACATGTTCGGGCCCACCACAGGTGACCGGGTACGCCTGGCCGATACCGATCTGTGGATCCAGGTAGAAAAAGATTTCACGGTCTATGGTGACGAAGTGAAATTTGGCGGCGGCAAGGTAATTCGTGATGGCATGGGCCAATCCCAGCTGCCTTCGGCGAAGGTTATGGACCTGGTCATTACCAATGCCTTGATCCTCGACTACTGGGGAATCGTTAAAGCGGATATCGGTATTAAGAACGGGCGAATTGCGGCCATTGGCAAGGCGGGTAACCCGGATGTGCAACCGAATGTGGATATCATTGTTGGCCCCGGCACCGATGTGATTGCTGGTGAAGGCAGCATCATTACGGCGGGGGGGATTGATTCGCATATCCATTTTATCTGCCCGCAGCAGATCGACGAAGCATTAGCATCCGGGGTCACCACCATGATCGGGGGTGGCACCGGGCCCACCACCGGCACCAATGCCACCACAGTGACGCCCGGGCCCTGGAACATGGCCCGCATGTTGGAAGCGGCGGATTGCTTTCCAATGAATCTGGGGTTCCTTGGCAAAGGTAACGCCAGCTTGCCGGAATCCCTGAGCGAACAGATCAGCGCCGGCGCCATTGGCCTGAAATTGCACGAAGACTGGGGCACCACCCCCGCCTCAATCGACAACTGCCTTTCGGTTGCAGAAGAAACGGATACTCAAGTGGCGATCCACACCGACACCTTGAACGAATCCGGCTTTGTGGAAGACACCATCGCCGCGTTCAAAGATCGCACCATCCATACCTATCACACCGAGGGAGCCGGGGGCGGCCATGCGCCGGATATTATTCGCGCTGCTGGGCTTGCCAATGTGCTGCCTTCGTCCACAAACCCGACGCGACCTTACACGGTGAATACCGCCGATGAGCACCTCGATATGCTCATGGTCTGTCACCATTTGGATCCGAGTATTCCAGAAGATGTGGCGTTTGCTGAATCCCGCATTCGCCGCGAAACCATTGCCGCGGAAGACATCCTTCATGATCTTGGTGCGTTCTCCATGATTGCCTCAGACTCCCAGGCCATGGGGCGTGTGGGCGAAGTGGTGATGCGCACCTGGCAAACGGCCCACAAGATGAAAGTGCAGCGCGGTTCCCTAAAGGGCGACCCATCCGAACATGATAATTTTCGCGCCAAACGCTACATAGCCAAGTACACCATCAACCCGGCATTAGCCCACGGCATGGCCCATGAAATAGGCTCGGTGGAAGTGGGCAAGCTCGCCGACCTGGTACTGTGGAGCCCGGCCTTTTTTGGGGTAAAGCCCAACCTCATCATTAAGGGCGGAATGATCGCCATGGCCAAGATGGGCGACCCTAACGCATCCATCCCTACACCCCAGCCAGTTCATTACCGCCCCATGTTTGGGGCCTACGGTAAGGCTCGCCAAGCCACCACCATGACCTTCATTTCCCAGGCCGCCATGGATGCGGGTATCCCTGAGCAACTCACATTAGCCAACCGCATTGGTGTGGTGAAAGGCTGCCGCACAGTGAAAAAGAAAGACATGTTGCTCAATGATTGGCTGCCACACCTGGAAGTGGATCCACAGACCTATGAAGTACGTGCCGATGGCCAGCTGCTAACGTGCGAACCGGCGGAAGTGTTGCCAATGGCGCAGCGCTATTTCTTGTTTTAACGCATTGTTTACGAGACAAGCATGATCGAACTGACGAAAAAAATTACCGATACCGCCGCGCTGGAAAAAATCGATCCGGCGAGACTAAAAACCCTCAGCCTACCGCTCGATGCACGGATCAAAAGCCGGCAAAAAGTGCAGCTGACATCCGGCGAAGGCGTGGGCCTATTCCTAGAGCGAGGCACCCTGCTTCGCGGTGGGGATGTGCTTACCAATGCAGACGGAGAGTTGGTCAAGGTGTTGGCCGCCAACGAAACCGTTTCCACCATTGTTTGCAGTGATGCACTGATGCTAACCAAGGTGGCCTATCACCTGGGCAACCGTCACGTTCCGCTGCAGATCGAAACCGGCTTTGTTCGTTACCAGCACGACCATGTGCTCGACGACATGGTGCGTCAGCTTCCGGGCGCCGACACCTGCGTGGACGTACAGGTTGAGCAGGCCCCCTTCGAACCGGAAGCGGGTGCCTATCAGCAAGGCGGTGGCCATTCCCATGGCCATGCGCACAGCCATTCCCACGAAAAGCCACACTCGCACACTCACAACCACTGATTTCTCACGGTGCCAAAGGGCACTGGTACGTTAAAGGAGCACAGCATGAACAACACAAAACATAAGCTTACCGCTGCTGTTATTACCTGTGGGCTTGCCATAAGCCCCATGGCCGCGATGGCCCATACCGGCGAAGGCGGCCACGTTCATGGCGGCTTTACCGCCGGGCTCATGCATCCAATTACCGGCATGGATCACCTTGTGGCCTTGGTGCTGTTCGGCGCCTTACTGGCCGGTATTCGCCTGCAAGAAAAACGCTTCGCGCTGATCGTTGCAGGCGTTAGTTTGGCGGCGGGCTTTGTTGGTGGCGTGGCACTGGGCGGCCATGTGGCCATGGAGTGGTTGATTACCGCATCAGCGTTATCGTTCGCCGCAGCGTTGGCGTTTCCAGCGGGCTCGCGGGGCAAGGCGGCTTGCGTGGTGGCTGTTCTATTGGGCGCGCACGGCTGGGTCCACGGGGTGGAAATGAGCGGTGGCATGGGCGGGTTTGCGTCAGGCTTCTTCGTCAGCTCTATGGTGCTAATGGTAGCCGGCTTGGTGCTAGGGCAGCAGTTACAGCGGATTGCCCCCACTCTGCGCGCCATTGTGGCTGGGGGTGCCGCCCTCGCGTTAATGCTGCTGGCAGGCTGATCACCCCATGAATAACAGCGCCTTCTTTCGTTTGCAGCAATTGATCAGCCCATCACTGCCCATCGGTGCCTTTACCTATTCGCAAGGCATGGAGTGGGCCGTGGAGTGTGGCTGGATCAAAAATGCGGATGACCTGCATTGTTGGCTCGAATCCCTGCTGCAAAGCAGCGTCCAAACCTTGGAATTACCGGTACTAGCGCGGCTCCATCACGCCAGTTGCCATCAGGATCGTGAAGCCTTTACCCATTGGGCGCACACCCTGTTGGCCTGGCGAGAAACCCGTGAGCTACGCACGGAAGAATGTCAGCGTGGCCACGCCCTCACCATGGTACTGGACAGGCTCCCAGACGCTGCGAATTGGCCAGAGCTGCAGCAACCCGAATGGCGCGATGCGCTGGCGCAAACCCAATTAGCAGGTTTCGCCCTGGCGAGTGCCCGTTGGGGCATCGAGCTGCAGCAAGCGCTCAACGGTTACCTGTGGAGTTGGCTGGAAAACATGGTGATCGTGGCCGTGAAGTTAATTCCTCTTGGCCAGAGTGATGGGCAGAGAGAGCTCTATCGTTTCAGTGATCAATTGGCCGCGATTACCCAGCACGCTCTGGCCATGGATGACGACGATATTGGCTCCTCCTCGCCCGCCATGGCCATCGCCAGTTGCCTGCACGAAACCCAATACTGCCGGCTCTTCCGATCATAAGGCAGGCTCAAGAAGGGCACCAAACAAAGAAGAGCACCTAACAAAGCAGCTGCGGCGGCATAGCCGTGAAAAATTGATGTGGGAGCCGTGCTTACACGTGAAGCCCAACACCTCGATAGGCACCACACAACGGAGACAACCATGACAACCGATTATAAATCCCCCCTGCGCGTTGGTATCGGCGGCCCAGTAGGTTCCGGAAAAACGGCCCTGCTGGAAAAACTGTGTAAGGCCATGCGCGACGATTACCACATCGCCGTAGTCACCAACGATATTTATACCAAAGAAGACCAGCGCATCCTCACCGAAGCGCAGGCTCTGGAACCGGAACGTATCGTTGGTGTGGAAACCGGTGGTTGCCCGCACACGGCCATCCGTGAAGACGCCTCCATGAACCTGGCCGCAGTAGAAAACCTGGCGCGTAAATTCGGCAACCTGGACGTAGTGTTTGTGGAAAGCGGCGGCGACAACCTTAGCGCCACCTTTTCGCCGGAACTGGCGGACCTCACCATCTACGTCATCGATGTGGCCTCTGGGGAAAAAATCCCGAGAAAAGGCGGCCCCGGCATTACCAAGTCAGATCTGCTCGTCATCAACAAAATCGACCTCGCACCGATGGTGGGCGCCGATCTCGGCATCATGGCATCAGACACCAACCGCATGCGCGGACAAAAGCCCTGGGCGTTTTCCAATTTAAGAAATGATGTGGAGGGGCTGGAGAAAATTATTGGGTTTGTTGTAGAGGAAGGAATGCTGGTGAGCCATTCGGAGAAAGCGGTAAGCGGTTAATTATGAATGAACAGCGCAAGCCCGGCTAAGCCGGGCTTTTTTGTGGCTATGAAAACCCTCTACACAGGACCACCGCTGACGACACCATAGGGCTTTGCGCAGCAAGGCACGGACTTGATCAAGTAGCTTTACGGGCTTGTCAGCAATGAAACCCGGAATATCTGTGGTTCTATTGTTCATAGCGTTCTCCTTACCCATAGCTGGCTTGGGCTATGGAAACCCGTGCTCAACAGAACGGGGCGCAAATGCGTGTAGGCGATATCTCAAAATTCGCTAAGTCATTGATCTTTGGTTCGGATTGCGACTTAAATGTGCATGGAGTCCCCGGAAATAGGCCGCTCGTTCGAGTTTTGTCAGATGCGAAAGGTTCTCGCTTCCTGGGTAAGTTGCTAAATGCTATGGGTTTATCGGAATTATATACGGTGGCCTGTTAAGAATTATGTCGAAAAAAGATATGTCGAATCGTTCGACTGAATACGCTGTTATATTTTCAATCGAGGATAAGGAGAGTCTTCATGAAAAAAATATACTTACTCATAGTTGCAACGTGGCTTGTAGGGTGCGCTAATTCACCTCAGCTTCCAAGTACTGATGCAGAAAGTCGATCATCATTTACATATATACCACTCGACCCACTTTCTATCACTAAGAGACAGGGCAGTAGTTGTGAGTTTGGTTCTAATTCCCCACTTACGGTTACTGAGCTTCTTGAAGCGTTGCCAGATCAAACTGTAAGAATGGCGATTAAGAAATTTAACGTCAATGGTAACGTCAGTTATGCAGCATTTGCATCGGCGGGAAAAAATGAATCATATGAAGTGATTCTAGATTATATGAATACAGATACTGCTCCTGGTGCATTTTTAGTCAAAAGATTTGTTGTTAACTTGGAAAGCTACGAAGCAGGGCTTTTTAGCTTTAAGTATAAAAGAACCGATTATAAAGTTGGCGATGCATTATCTATCTCAGAGTCAACACCCAGTTCTGTAATTACCCAATATCATGTCGTTCCATATGATAATTCGAAACCTGTTCCGACAGAATTTGAAGATTATTCAATAATAAATATCCCAATTTATGTAGGTCTTGGGCTAAGGTTAAAAGCTAATATTACGACAATGGAGGCTGATGTAAACCTATCTGGACTTCCTGCTATTGCAGCGCAAGCACAAGCCGGTAAGCTTCGCGGCTCACTTGTAGTTCAAACTTTGGGTGTTAGCGGTAAGAATATTGCAACAGCCCTTCCTCTGCCAAGCGAGCTTAATGAAACAACACTTACAAACAGTATTCTTTCTATGGGCGCAATTAAGGCAATGATTCACGATGACAACACTACTAAGACAGCAAGGGTTGTTGGTTTTTATAATCCATTTGGCGGAGGGGAGGCGTTCGTCAATGCACTGATTTCTGCATTGTCAGAATCTAGACACCCATGGTATCAACCGTGCAAGGAAAAAATATAACAAGCGCATGTTGTCGGACTGGTTTTCCGCTGCGCTCCAAACCAGCCGCAAATGCGGGCGTTATATTTTAGAGGAAGCATGAGCGTAATTAAGCGTGGTCCCTTCAAGGTTTCTAAATTAACGGAAGAGCACCCCTTGTATGGGCGGCTCCTCGCAAGAGAAGCTGAGAAGCTTGCCTCCCTTCCTGATTTTTCTGAAGACAAAGGACTTTTTATCCTTTCAGATTTTGGAGGAGAGCACAAAGGTGCAGACTTTGCTACATACTCCTTTTTGATTTGCTCCGCTGACAAAAGAGTTGTTTTTGAAGAGAAATCCAAAGAATTGAGGGTCAAACACGGACTAAACGATCCGTGGAAGGAGTTTGGTTCTAAAGATCTAAGCTACGGCCCAATATCTAGGTCACTGGAGGAATTTCTTAGCCTTGCTGACAATTTTATTCACGGTGCTTTGATTACCATTTCTGTGGATCAGAGAATTCCGAGTCTTTTTGGGGTTGAGAAAAAAGAGGCCCACTATCGAATTGTAGAGATATTCCGAAAGAACGACTTGGGCGAATGGAAAGGCAAGGAGTCAGAAAAAGTACTTCGGGTATGCCATGCAATTAGCATATTCATGTCACTCGTTGCTTTCTCAGGACAAAAGATATTGTGGTTATGCGATCACGATTCAATAAATGTAGATGGAAAAAACGGGATTTCAGCCACACCCAGAACATATTTGGGCACCGCCTAGCAATGTATAGCGAGAATCTGTACGAAATATATGGGTTTGCAAAACCATTCGAAAAGGATGCGGGAACAACCGACTTGCTCAGCTTGGCTGATTTTTCAGCTGGCATTATACAAGAGATCCTTCAAAGTGAACTTGCAAAGAAAGATATAAAGCTATCTGATGAGAAGGCAAAGCTAGCTAAATGGATGGGTACAGATAGTTCATTCCTCACCAAGGCGAACTTTGTTTTTATTCAACAAGATGATGGGGATTGGGGTGTTGGATCTGTCGACATTCAAGCAAAAATATAACAATCGCAAGCACTCGGAACAATTTTCGCTGCGCTACAAATTGTCCGGTGTTGCGGGCGTTAAGCGTGCTAAATACGTGCAAACTATCAAATGATAGGAAAAAATTTTTGATGGCTTTAAAGGAAATTAATACTAAGTTAGCAAAAGTCGCTCTGGATAACTGTGAAGGCTTTCCGTTTGAAGAGTTTGCTAATGACTTCATGGCAGCTATTGAAGGCACTGATTTTATTCCTGTTGGTGGTACGTCTGACGGAGGGGCCGATGGTGTTCATGAGCGAGGCCTCTATGGCTCAAATAAGAAAAATGTGTTTTACCAGATGTCTATCGAGCAAAACCATAGAAGCAAAGTAAAGAAAACTATAGATAGATTGATTGAGTTTGGAAGGGAACCTAAAAGGCTTATATATGTTACCTCTCAAATTATAGGTACGTATGACAGAGAAGAAGAGTTTTTAACGGATAAACACAATGTCTTTGTCAGAATTCGAGATGGAAAATGGATTCTTTCTAATTTAAATCATAGCGAAGCAACAAAAAAAGCATATTACACCCATTTGGAAAGGTATACAGACTTCCTAAAAGATTTAAATAAGGGTAATAACGTCAAGCTAAGTGCGAATATTTCACACCCATCAGTTTATGTGTTTTTACAGCAACAGGTTGAGAATAGGGAAAAAGACAAAAATCTAGTAAAGACAGTTGCTGACAGCTTAATTCTATGGGCTCTAAATGATACAGACCCTGATGAAAATCGGTTTATGACACAAACTGACATTATGGAATCTATTAGAAATAATATTCCTTGGGCAAAAAATATAGTTGGTGGGATGTTAAATCATCGGCTGAAAGAGTTGGTAAGTAAAGGAGGAGTTGGTGGTAAAAAGGTAAATTACCATAAAAAAGGCGATAAATACTGCTTACCTTATGAAACTAGAGTGATCATTGCCAATGAAAAAGGTGAAGATGAAAGTGTACAAATAGATGTTATTGATGAAATTTGTTCCATAGAAGCGTTGGCTGATTTTGAACCGGAAGATAAAAAATTAGTTGCGAAGGTTTCTATAAGAACTGCGCAATTATTTTTTGAAAAAGAAGGTTTGAATTGTTCATCATTTTTAAATGACAAGGAATCCGAGAAAGATAGCTTTATTGAAAATACTGTTTATGACAGGACCTCAGATGCTTTGAATGAGCTTGTAGAGTCTGAAGGAGAGAGAGAGAGATTCTGCCCCATAATTTGTGAGATAGTTAGAAAAATGTTTTATCAAAGCACTATCTCCCAAAGAGCCTTACTCACGAAATTTTCTAGAACCTATGTTTTACTTTTTACGCTTCAGGCTGAACCAAGGGTTGTTGAATATTTTCAAAAAGCCACCGCCAATTTTAGGCTTCTTGTAGGGACTGACTTAATAATAAGAGCGATATCTGAGAGGTTTTTGTCTGAAGAAAATCAGATGACTCGAAACTTATTCAAAATAGCAAACGCTGCTGGAATTACTCTCTATCTAACTGAGCCTGCACTAGACGGAGTCATAAAACACCTGATTGTTACTGATAATGAGTATAAGAATCACATTCAACCAAGAGAGTCGTACCTTACAATCGATTTGATTCGTGAATCTTCTCAGATTCTTATTAGGACTTACTATCATGCAAAAATGGAAGGCTATACAAAATCTTGGCCCGGTTTCGTTAGTGAGTTTATTACCTATAGTCAACTCCATAATGCACCAGGGAGGGAGGAATTTAAGACCTACATAACACAACAGTTTGGAATGGAATATATTTCATCTGAAGAACTACAAGAAAAAACATCGCCTAAAGATGTGGAAACATTGTCAAACGAAATAATTGATCTAAAAAAAAGTAATAAACCACTTGCTGATGCAGTGTCTCTGACTATTAATTCAGTGTATGGGCAGCGTAGAGCCAATAAGGAGTATTCTACTTTTCCTGAGTATGGCTATCAAACGTGGTGGTTAACTCAAGAGTCTAGAGTTCAAAAACACACCTCCGAAATTGTGAAGAAAAATGGAGCTAAATTCATAATGAGGCCGGAATTTTTGCTTAACTTCTTTTCGTTATCGCCAAGCGTCAGAGATATTCGAGAATCTTATAAAACAATATTTCCGTCAGTTATGGGGATTCAGATGGGTAACCGGTTACCAGATGAGTTATTTCATAAGGTTCTCGAGCAGGTTGATATATGGAAAGAGCAAGAGGATGGTCGAGTTGCAGCTAAAACTAGGGCGCTCTGTGATCGATTGAAAGCTGAGCATTATGATGAAGACGCTAATGGTAACATGATAGATCATATCCTTAATGAGTTAGAAATCGATTAATAAGTTGCTGCACTCGGAAAAATTACTCGCTGCGCTCCTAATTTTCCGGTGAGCAAGGCGTTAAATGTCTATGATCGATCACGATAAATTCCGGGCCTTGATCAAGCAACTCTATGCCACGGTCAATGAACTGGAGGCCATGTTCCCGGGTAGGCACTTCACTCCGGATGGTCATATGGTTGGCAGTTTAGGTGAGAGCCTTGTGGCCGATGCATATAATCTCGAACTCAAGACCGCATCCAACAAAGGCTATGACGCAGTCACCGAATGCGGTTTGGAGGTTGAGATCAAGGCTACGCAATCCAACTCTGTTGCATTCCGGAGTCAGCCGCAGCATACGATTATTATCAAGATCCATCCTGATGGTACATTCGAGGAAATCTACAACGGCCCTGGAGTCCTTATTTGGGAGCAGTTCAAAGGGAAGCGGCTACCGAGTAATGGCCAGTTTCAAATCTCTCTCAACAAACTCCGGCAATTAAATCAAAGTGTGACTCAGGCATATCGTGTACCTAGAAACATTTAACAAGACGCAGCAGTACGCGACCTACGGCCGCTGGATGCGACTGACGTGTCGCCGCTCCGCGGCGCTATACGTAAAAGGGATATTATGGCTTTTCCAGTGGATGAGAAATATATAGAAAATACCGAAAATGAATTGGGAGTAAAATTTCCCGATTCGTTCCGAAAACAGATGATGAAGTCGAACGGTGGTGGCGTTGAAGTATCAACGGATTATTTTGAAAT
>OJBP01000666.1_pt1 | contig 15569 bp, 15 predicted proteins | sample 1590691 | NCBI WGS metagenome assembly OJBP01 (sample SAMN05416848, study PRJEB24817) | seawater metagenome | isolation source: Sea water | place: Canada:Atlantic | collected 2013-07 | reverse complement strand
GAGATAGGAGTCCGTCTCGTGGGCTCGGAGATGTGTATAAGAGACAGCTCTATATGAGATACTGTTATTATTAAAGTATAAAACGTGTTCCTAAGTATATAGAATATTTTCTCTCTATTGCCTCAGGAACGTTTTGGCTAAGCGGTACTTGAACCCCTGCTTCCCATGTCCATTGTTTTCTTGCATATTGAATTCCTTGAGCATATAGCAATTCAAATTGATCACGCTCTAAAAACCACTCGCTAGAATATTCAAAATATAAATTGAGCTGATTAACAGGATACGTAGGTTTAAGCAATGGCAATCCAAATCCTAATTTATATACCAACTTATCAAGAGATCCATCTGGCATCCAGCTATATCCTGCTTCATTAGAAATACCATATTTGAGCGATTCATAACCTGCTACCACACCATAATACCCTGAGTATTTACCAGTACTTATACCCTCAATATCGAGAGCTTCTCCGGTAGGTAAGGTCTGTAATGTTTTGGCTACCATTCGGAAGGTTTTTCCAGTTCCATCTTTTCTATAAAACTGATACTTACCTACTATGTTGATATCACCTAATGTGCTTCCGCTTCCGCGAAAATCATCATAATTATAAGTTACGTAAGGCAAATGAACCGCTACAAGCGTGTTTGATGTAGGTAAATAGTGTAGCATAAGAGGTACGCGAGTTGCTGTCCCGTCTTCTGAAACGCGTATTTCGGTAAGTGTTTTTGCTATAAAACTTCCACCACCTAACATGATAGGTTTATCTGCGGTAAGTGGTGGTCCTTGTGAGTGCACTTTCGCGAAAGCGAATGTCACTAATAAGACTATAAATATTTTTTTTATTGTGATTCTCGTTATACCCAAAGATTGGGTAATTAGTAATAAAAGAGTAGTTACTAAAAAAGTAACTAGCTTATATCTTTATGGCATAAAACCATAGTGGAATCCCAAATGCGCAATGATATTGCACGAAGAGATACCTGTGTATACAGGTATTAAATTAGGTATTGATTGTAAGCAACTTGATAATCTGTAATTATCAAGGGAGGAGGGTGACTTGTGACCGATGCAGAATGTTTATCTGCTTCTACAAAAAGATATGTATAGCTGTAGGTGAAAGCTTTTAAAAATACAAGTTGATCTGTAGTAAATTGATCAAATTGCATTTTGAGCTCATCTTGACCTTCAAAAACGGTTTGCTCATTCTTGCAGCATCCCATTTTTTTGTAAGTGTCTTTGCCATACTTAGCGTCTAAGGATTGCATCATCTCACAAGGAGCAGCTTCACCAAAAATCGCAACATCAATTAAATGATCTCCACAATAGTGCTTATCTACACTAAAAGACATCGTAGATCCTAGCACTAAAAGCGCTAAAAACAAAGATGTTATTTTATGGAAACCGTTTTTCATTAATGCAAAAATAAATAAAAGCCAAATAACAATGATGTTACTTGGCTTTATAATAACAATTACTGTGCCTTATTAGTCAGATTAATGGCAACTCGAATCTAATCGACAAATTACACAAGATTCAAATTAAAAAAAGCTACATAAGTGTAAAGCATTTAAAAACAGCTACTTCCTTTAAGGATTTCTCTAAATAGCTATTACTGAATCTCCTTATCTACGACACCACACTTCAACATCTTATCACCGTAGTAAGGATTACGTATTTCTTTAGAATTAGATAACCAGTAAGCACCTTTACCTTCAAAAGCCATTGGGCAGTATTGCTTATATATAGTTCCTGATGTGATCTCGCTAGATAAATATACCTCTACCTTTTTTGAAATATTTTCAAAAGCTACGCGTTGCTCTGCAGCATCCTTAGACATTGAGATAAGTGCAAGGTCATCATTTAAACCTCTTGTAATATCACTTTCAGTTTGTGATTCAAGTGTGCTCTTAAAGTTAGAAGCAATCTCTGCCGCTTCATAAGGATCTGTATTTACTAAAGCTCCTTTTAAACTCAAATAAGCTGCGTGAATTTGTGATGCTTCCTCTGTTTTAAATGTTACATCCTCAACAGCATCAGTCACATTTAAATCTCCGTTTTCTGTCACTACAGCATTTACACCTATTTGAGTAGGTGCCGTTTGCACGTCTGAAACTATTTGTTGTTTACACGACACGATAGCTAGAGCTGCTATTACTAATAAAGTGTTTTTCATCTTATAACATGTTAGGCTACAAAAATACACATACCCTATTTATCAACCTTACGGTAATAAAAAAAAGCAGGTAATAAAAGGAAAATTAACAGTGGCTGTATTAAGAATCTACGTACGTAGAATAACGGCAGGTATTCTGAAGGATTATGATGCTGCAATAAGTAGTAAAACGGCAATAATAATATCACCAAAACTATCAAGTAAAATATGCTCGTGAATTTTAAAATACTCCTATCTGTAAAAACTGCCCATAAAATTCCTAGAGACAGTAGCATGTTAATGAAATATCTTAAGAGTACATTTAAAAAGAACTTCCCTTGCGCTAGTTCGGGCAATGCCTTATTCTGATAATCACCATGGAAGTAATCAATAAGCGGATCGTAAAATAGTTCGCTTTCGCGAAAGCGTACATACAACAACCCCAACAATAACAATCCACCTATCAGTATGCGGACTAACTTATTCATCCTTTACAGGTTTTTTATAGGAATTGATCCAACCTATCCATAATAAGAACACAGTACCATAAATTACCGCCGGAAAGATGGTTCCATGAAGTACATCTGCATATTGTGGATACTCATAAATACCTATGGTAAGTAATGCAATGCGCAAGACATTCATCCCGTAAATAAGCGCTACTCCTCCAAAAATAAATAAAAGCGTGCGCTTCATATCACCAAAGAATGCTAGCATGAATGAAATAAATAGTAGCATTACACTTACAGCATTACAGCCTTCTACAACTCTAGCAAGCGTTTTTCCATTCATTGTGAGATTCATAGCAGGCTCCCATTTACTTGGCACCACTTGCATGTCATAACCTAATGATGTGATGACAGATTGACTTTGCCTGGCAACTGTATGTGTAATAATGTCGGGAAAATAGCGACTACTACCTCCGTAGGTTAAAAATAGTTGGTAAAGCACCACAAAAACCAAATAACTTCCTATGAAGATAATGAGAAATCGAAGTACGGACTTATATTTGCGTAGTAGTTTAAGCAAGGGGCGTGTTTTAACGTCTAAAATACAAGAAAAATGGCTTTTGAAGATTTAAAAATAGAAGTAAGCCGCATCGCGGATAAAAAAGAAGATAGCGCTACAAGCAAAATGACTGCAATATGTGAGTTATTGCGCGAGCGCATAGAATATTATGACTGGGTAGGCTTTTACATGGCAAACCATGAAAAGCGCACATTACACCTAGAAGCATTTGCTGGAGAACCTACAGATCACACGGTAATTCCTTTTGGAAAAGGGATATGCGGTCAGGTAGCAGAATCTAATGCAAACTTTGTAGTGCCAGACGTAAAAGCACAAGACAATTATATTGCTTGTTCTATCACTGTAAAAAGTGAGATTGTTATTCCATTATTTAAAGATGGCAAAAACATAGGGCAGATAGATATAGACTCAAGTCATGTAGATCCTTTTACAAAGGATGACGAAGATTTCCTTGAGTTTGTAAATGTACAAGTTGCAGCATTGCTATAAGGAGTACCTGCCACTAATTTAAAAGCCCCAATTCTAAAATTTAGAATTGGGGCTTTTTTATGATATAATAGAGATATTACATCCCTGTTCTTATAGCTTCTACAGGGTCTAATCGTGAGGCTCCTATTGCTGGGATTATCCCTGCAATGACACCTATGATAAATGTTGTGAAGAGTCCTAAGAAAATATTATCAAAAGATAATACGAATTCAAAGTCACCCGCAATCTTAGAGACATCTAGCAGCCAGACGATGAGCTGGACCATAACAAGCCCGATAAATCCACCAAAAATAGATAACAATACAGATTCAAATAAAAACTGAAATAAGATGAAACGGCGCTTTGCTCCTAGCGCCTTCTGTATACCTATGAGGTTTGTGCGCTCTTTGACACTCACAAACATAATATTTGCAATCCCGAAACCACCCACTAGCAGTGCAAAGCCACCTATCAACCAGCCCACTGTAGTAAGCACTCCTATGATCCCATCAATAGCATCTGTAAAACCACTCAGCCTATTGATGAAGAAATCACTAGTTTCCCCAGCTTTTATAGACCTACCTACTCTCATTTTCTGCTCTGCAACTGCATAGAATTCATCTGCATCCTCACCTTCTGCAGGTACGATGGTCATAGTCGGAAATGTAGACCTATTATTATCACCATAAATACGTCTTATGATATTTACTGGAATTACTATTTTCTCATCCTTAGAGTCTCCAAAGGCATTAATACCTTGCTTCTTAAGAACTCCAATGATTGTAAACTTTCTGCTTAAGGTTTTTATTTGTTTTCCTATTGGATCTACACCTTCACCAAATAGGTTATCACGTAAAACAGATCCTATAATAGCGACGGGAACTCCATTTGTGGATTCTTGTTCATTAAAAAAACGTCCATCTTCAAATTCTAGCTTTTCGATCTCAAAAAGACCTTCGGTTGCATTATCTACTTGCACACTCTCTACTACCTTCCCTTCATAACTAATCTTTTGTGAAGGAATAGACATGGTATAGTTTATAGCACCTAAACCGGGTAGATTACGCTGAAGGTTCTGATAATCCTCGTAAGTAACAAGCGGGAAACGCTCTCGCTTCCAGCGCGGAACTTCTGTGGGTCCAAAAGAGATATGAGCGATAATCATACTCTCCTGGTCTAAAGAAGAAAGACTTCCTTTAATGTCTTTTTCAAGCGAATCTACCGCTGCTAGCACCCCGATAATTGAGAAAATCCCAACCGTTACTCCCATCAAAGAGAGAAACGTACGAAGCTTGTTATTGCGCAATGCATTTACAGCAAATCTAAAACTCTCCCCTAAGGCTCTTAAATATATTAGCATTGATTGATTTTATCTAAAGATACGAGTAAGACGCCACACACTAAAAATTGTTACAAAGTCATATCAATTTGTTAATAGAAACCCCAAACAAAAAGGCTTGAAATACCTATTTTTGAAGCTTTTAAAACCCATCCATTTAGGATCAACCAAAATCTATTAATTTTCTCACAATGAGCACAACAATAAAAATAGGCGCAGCACTAATTTCAGTATTCCATAAAGACGGCTTAGCCCCTATCGTTCAAAAGCTACACGAACAAGGAGTAACCCTATATTCTACTGGTGGAACAGAGAAGTTTATTAAAGATTTAGGAATCCCAGTTGTACCGGTTGAGGATGTGATTTCTTACCCTTCTATCTTAGGTGGTCGTGTAAAAACATTACACCCTAAAGTTTTTGGAGGAATTTTAAACCGTCAAGATCACGAAGGAGATGTAAAGGAAATGGAAGAATTTGAAATTCCACAGCTTGATCTTGTGATTGTAGACTTATATCCTTTTGAAAAAACTGTTGCTTCTGGCGCGCCAGAACAAGATATTATAGAAAAAATAGACATCGGTGGTATTTCACTTATACGTGCCGCAGCAAAAAACTTTAAAGACACCTTATGTGTATCTTCTATGGAAGATTATGCAGAGGTTCTTGACATCATTACTGCAGGAAACGGAAGCACAACAATAGAAGAGAGAAAACGTTTTGCTGCAAAGAGTTTTGCCGTTTCTTCTCATTACGATACTGCAATCTTCAATTATTTCAATACAGACCAAGAAATCCCGGTACTTAGACATAGTAAAAATGAAGGGAAAGCACTTAGATATGGAGAAAATCCGCATCAAAAAGGATTTTTCTTTGGAGATTTTGATGAAGTTTTTGAGAAGCTTCACGGTAAAGAATTATCATACAATAACCTGCTTGATGTAGATGCTGCTGTAAACTTGATTTCAGAATTTCAAGGAGAAGCACCTACGTTTGCTATTCTTAAACACAACAATGCATGTGGTTTTGCACAGCGTGATACTATGCACCAGGCATATGTAGATGCACTTGCTGGAGACCCTACTTCTGCCTTTGGCGGAGTATTAATTGCAAATGGAAACATAGATATTTCGACTGCAAATGAAATTCATAAATTGTTCTGTGAGGTAGTGATAGCGCCGTCTTACGACCCAGATGCACTAGGAATTTTAAAAGGAAAGAAAAACAGGATAGTCCTTACGCTCAAAAATATCGTATTACCAGAGACAACCGTGCGCACTTGCCTTAACGGAACACTCGTTCAAGGTCGCGATAACAAGACAGATGTGAAGGAAAATTTAACAAACGCAACAACTACCGTTCCTACAGATAAGGACATAGAAGATTTACTGTTTGCTTCAAAAATATGTAAGCACACAAAATCTAATACCATTGTACTTGCAAAGAACAAACAACTTTGTGCAAGTGGTACAGGTCAAACTTCTAGAGTTGATGCTTTGAGACAAGCTATTGATAAAGCAACCTCATTTGGTTTTGATCTTAAAGGATCTGTAATGGCTAGTGATGCATTTTTCCCTTTTCCAGACTGTGTTGAGATTGCAGATAATGCGGGTATCACATCGGTAATTCAACCTGGTGGATCTATTAAAGATCAACTTACTATTGACTACTGTAATGAGCACAATATCTCAATGGTGATGACGGGAACAAGACATTTTAAACATTAATATAAGTTTAAGGGAGTACGCTTTCGCTAAAGCGTAATTTTACCCTTTAATATTTGTACATTTATAAAAACGCGTAACTGCTAACATTTAATACCTCCACAATAACCCTATGGGATTTTTTGATTTTTTAACCGAAGATATAGCAATTGACCTCGGTACCGCAAACACACTGATTATTCACAACGACAAGGTAGTGGTAGATAGCCCCTCCATAGTTGCTAGGGATAGGACGACCAAAAAAATCATCGCTGTAGGTAAGGAAGCTGCTCAAATGCAGGGGAAAACGCATGAAAATATCAAGACAATTAGACCTCTTAAGGATGGTGTAATTGCAGATTTTGACGCGAGTGAACAAATGATTGCGATGTTCATTAAAGAAATCCCTGCGCTTAAAAAGAAATTCTTTCCACCAGCATTGCGCATGGTGATTTGTATTCCTTCTGGAATTACAGAAGTAGAGATGCGAGCAGTAAAAGAAAGTGCAGAGCGTGTAAATGGAAAAGAAGTTTACTTAATACACGAGCCTATGGCTGCGGCCATAGGTATAGGTGTAGACATCATGCAACCTAAGGGTAACATGATTGTAGATATAGGTGGTGGTACTACAGAAATTGCGGTGATTGCTCTAGGAGGAATTGTTTGTGATAAGTCTGTAAAAATTGCCGGTGATGTATTTACAAATGACATCATTTATTACATGCGCACCCAGCACAACCTCTATGTAGGTGAACGCAGTGCCGAAAAAATTAAAATACAAATAGGTGCCGCTACAGAGGATCTTGAAGTTCCGCCAGAAGAAATGAGCGTTCAAGGACGTGATCTTCTCACAGGTAAACCTAAACAAGTGCAAATAAGCTATCGCGAGATTGCAAAGGCACTTGATAAATCTATACTTCGTATAGAGGATGCGGTGATGGAAACATTATCTCAAACTCCTCCAGAACTCGCTGCCGATATTTATAACACAGGAATCTACCTTGCTGGTGGAGGATCTATGTTACGAGGTCTTGACAAGCGTCTTTCTCAAAAAACAGACTTACCTGTTTATATTGCCGAAGATCCGCTTAGGGCTGTAGTACGAGGTACTGGAATTTGCCTTAAAAATATTGCGAAGTATAAGAGCGTTCTCATTAAATAGAAAACTCTTAAGGTATGCATCAGATTATCAATTTCTTGATCAGGAACAAGCACTTCCTGCTGTTTGCATTTTTACTAATGCTGTCGCTTGTTTTTACGATACAATCTCATTCTTATCACCGTAGTAAATTTGTAAACTCTGCAAACTGGTTTACGGGTGGCATTTATGGATCTGTAACTAGTGTTCAAGATTATTTTAAACTCAAAACATACAACAAACAGCTTCTAGAAGAGAATGCCCGCTTACGCGAAATGTTGAAATCACCTAACGAGGATAATTTAGATCTTGAAGTTCTCACAGATATAACATCACCCATCCCGTCAGATAGTCTACGAAAATTCTCTTACATCCCTGCAAAGGTTCTCAATAACAACTACGCAAAAACAGATAATTTTATTACTCTTTTAGGTGGATCACAAGATAGTATTCATAAAGACCAAGGAGTAATTACGAGCAAAGGAATCGTAGGTATTATTGACAAAACATCTTCTGGCTACAGCACCGTATTATCTATTCTCAATTCTAACTTTACCACAAGTGCAAAGTTAAGAGCGTCGGAACATTTTGGGACAATGCAATGGGATGGTGAGGACCCAAATATCGTTCAGGTTATTGATATGCAACAGCAAGCACCTGTAAAACTAGGTGATACCATAGAAACCAGTGGGAAATCGGCAATTTTCCCGAAAGGGATTCCTATAGGTACAGTAAATGAGTTTGAATTAGATCCAAGTAAAAACTTCTATACACTTTCTATTAAACTTATTAATGACATGACTAATCTAGGTCATGTCTACGTGGTAGAAAATAGCTACAAGAAAGAAATAATAGCACTAGAAACGCAGCAAGATGAAGAATAGTGTCTCTGTAAATATTGCTAGGTTTGTAGCACTCATGATTGTGCAGATTTACATTTTCAATAATGTAAATCTCTTTGGGTATATCAACCCTTATCCTTACGTTTTATTTCTATTAGTCTTTCCATTTACATCTAATAGAGCGTTATATATTTTTATCGCCTTCTTAACAGGACTTACGATGGACATGTTTGGCAATAGTGGTGGTGTACATGCGGCAGCCTGCCTCTTTCTTGCATACCTTAGGCCGGTTGCTTTACGATTCTCTTTTGGAGTAAGTTATGAGTACAATGCCATAAAATTATCTAAGGTGAGTTTTTACGAGCGATTCATCTTTATTTCTATAATGGTGCTCATTCACCATTTAGTCTTGTTTTTACTAGAGGTATTTAACATAAGTAATATACTCTACACCTTAAACAAAACGTTAGTCACTAGTATCTTTACTATTATACTTTGCTTGACTTTTAATATCCTTTTTAGCAGCCGTAACGAATGAGAAAATTACTACTCCTCTTTATTGTTCTTACTACTGGCGTACTCTTTATTGCTAGACTATTTTATCTGCAGGTGTATGACACCTCTGCAGCAGTTTTATCTGAAAGTAACGCTATAAAACAACAATTTGAAATCCCACAACGTGGCCGTATTTATGATCGCTATGGAGAACTTTTAGTTTCTAACCAGCCATCATATGATTTAATGGCTATACCTAGAGAAATCAAACCTTTTGACACGCTCAAGCTATGCTCATTATTAAACATTGATAAAGAAAAACTTGTAAAACAACTTAACAAAGCAATACATTATTCTCCTAGGCATCCTTCTGTTATAGTGCCTACCATGTCACAAGAAGAGTTTGCATACTTAGGCGAGCAAATGCGCAAGTTTGAGGGTTTCTTTATTCAAAAACGTTCATTACGTGACTATCAGATAGACTTTGGCGCAAACTTCCTTGGTTACATTCAAGAAGTACACCAAGGGATTATTGATAAACAGCCTTACTATATAAGCGGAGATTTAATAGGACGACAAGGTGTCGAGCAAAAGTATGAAGAGCTACTAAGAGGTAAAAAGGGAATTAAATATCTTCAAAAAGATCGATTTAATCGTGTTATAGGCCCTTACAAAGAAGGCACACTTGATCAAGAACCTGAAGAAGGAAAGAACATATATCTTACCATAGATTCTGAACTTCAAAAATATGGAGAAGAATTAATGCAAGGTAAGCGCGGTGGCATTGTAGCCATTGAGCCATCTACTGGAGAAATTCTAGCACTTGTGGCTGCTCCCAATTATGACCCTGCTCTAATGGTAGGTCGTGAGCGATCTAAAAATTATTCAAAACTTGATAACGACTCTATTGCAAAGCCTCTTTATGACAGAGCATTGCTAGGAGAATATGCGCCAGGATCACCCTTTAAAGCACTTACGGGACTCATTGCACTTCAAGAAGGAGCGATTAGTCTTGACGATCGTGTGTATTGTAATGGAGGAATGCGATATGGTAGAGGAAGGACCTTTGGGTGTCACCACCATAAAAGCCCAGTACAGATGATCAGTGGTATTGCTTACTCTTGTAATGCCTACTTTGGAACTGCTTACTTAAATACTCTCAATAAATACGATACGCCACAAGAAGGTATTGCTGCATGGCAAGGCCACCTTAAGAGTTTTGGACTAGGAGATTTTATGGGTTATGACTTACCTATAGGAAGACCAGGTTTCATTCCAGGGGCTTCATACTATAACAAAATCCATGATTACCCTAATAGAAGATGGGGAAGTGCTGCAACATTATCTAACTCTATTGGACAAGGGGAAGTTGCACTTACTCCAATGCAAATGGCACACTTTACAGCAACTATTGCAAATAGAGGCTGGTTTTACAGACCGCACATCATAAAAAAAATAGAAGGACAAGACACGATTCCTTCTCAATTTGAACAGAAAAATTATACCACTATAGATGCAAAACACTTTGAACCTGTGATACAAGGGCTCAATGATGTGTACAATTATGGGACTGCAGCAAACTTAAAAGTACCTGGAATAGACATTTCAGGTAAAACAGGTACAGCAGAGAATTATGCTAAAATAGATGGAGTAACAACACAGCTTACAGACCACTCTACTTTTGTAGCCTTTGCTCCTAAAGACAACCCAAAGATTGCTATTGCCATCTTTGTAGAAAATGGGTATTGGGGATCTCGTTACGGTGGCCGTATCGCATCTCTCATGATTGAAAAATACATTAACAGAGAAGTAACGCGTAAGGATTTAGAACAATGGATTCTCACACATACGCTTGAGGAAGAATATGCTAAACCATTAAGTGGCAAGCCTTTTAAAATAAATTATTAATGAGCCGTTTTACAAGGAATGTTGGTAGTTTTGACTGGGTACTTATTCTATTGTACTTAGCCCTCGTAGCTATAGGATGGGTTAATATCTACTCTGCTGCCTTTGATCCGGACACACAAGCTTTTACGAGTATGAATAACTTGTACTTTAAGCAACTTGTATGGATATTCTTAGGCTTTCTTATCATTACCTTTATTCTATTCTTAGACTCAAAATTCTTTGAACGATTCTCAAGTGTTATTTACATAGGCTCGCTGCTGTCATTAATATTATTGTTTGTTTTTGGAAAAACCATATCTGGAGCCACAAGTTGGTACAATCTGGGTTTTATGAGTATACAGCCGAGTGAATTTGCCAAAGCCGCTACCGCACTAGCGCTTGCCAAATACTTAAGCGATATACAGACCAATATAAAAACCATAAAAGATCAAGTACGTGCTCTTGCTATTATAGCAATACCAGCACTTATCATTATACCACAACCAGATCCTGGAAGTGCATTAGTTTATGCCGCATTTTTCTTTCCACTATATAGAGAAGGACTTGCTGCTAGTTATTTAATTCTAGGAGCATCTACGATTACATTATTTGTGCTTACACTAGTTTTAGGTCCTATTTATGTGTCTTTAATTGTACTTGTGATTGCATTGATATTATTTGCTAGAAATAGAAAAAAACGACCATCAAAACGTCTTTATATAGGTCTTGTTGCAGCAGCATGTCTTTTTGCATTTTCTGTAAACTACATTTTTGAAAATATCTTCGAGCAACGTCACCGCGACCGTTTTAATATTGTTTTAGGTAAAGAGGTAGATGCAAAAAGTATAGGCTATAATACTCAACAAAGTGAGATTGCTATAGGTAATGGTGGATGGTTTGGAAGAGGGTTTCTAGAAGGAACACAAACCAAAGGTAAATTTGTACCAGAACAACACACAGATTATATTTTCTCAACAGTTGGTGAAGAGTGGGGTTTCCTTGGGAGTACCCTAGTAATCATCTTATTTGTAGTGCTTATTTTGAGGATCATCCAACTATCAGAAAAACAAAAAAATGACTTCTCGCGCATTTATGGATACAGCCTCGCAGGAATTTTATTCATTCACTTTGTAGTAAACATTGGGATGGTCATAGGTCTCTTACCTACGGTAGGAATTCCTTTGCCGTTTTTCAGTTACGGAGGATCAGGATTATGGGGCTTCACTATTTTACTATTCATCTTTGTAAAACTAGATGGTAATAGAGTAAACGAGTGGTAATCTAAGTACACTTTCGCGAAAGCGTAAAAACAAACATAAAAAAAGCGAGCATCACTGCTCGCTTTTTTTTTACACTAATAACGACTTCTTAGTTGTTATCGTCATCACCATTATAATCGTCTGTTCCTTCGATTTCTTCTTCTATCTCTTGACCAGCTTTGTTAGCTCCATTTTCGATAGCATCACCAGCTTCTTCAAGTCCGTTTTCTATATCTTGTCCTGCTGCTTCTGCAGAGTTTTCAATTTTATCTTGAGTTGTTTCTCTACAAGAGATTGTTGAAAACGTAAATCCTACAAGTGCTAGTACTACAACTACTTTTTTCATAATAATGATTGTTTATTGGTTAGAGTGTAAAAGTACTGCTACTGTTCATTAAGAACTGTTAATGAGTAGTTACAATTAACTTATATTATTCATAATTTTAAGATTAATATCAGATACCTTTGCGGCAAAATTCTTCCAGTGATAAAAGGAGTTGTTTACATGCTTATTGCCGCATTTGCGTTTACGTGGATGAACTTACTGGCAAAATACCTAGAAGATTTTCACCCGCTACAAGTTGTATTCTTTAGATGCGTGGGCACCTTTATTTTTATTTTTCCTTACATGCTAATCAAGAAAGTTCCCGTTATAGGAAATAATTTTTCTTGGCTCATAACTAGAGGGATATTGAGTTTTGTTTCTCTCGCTCTTTATTTTGTAGTCATACAGCGCATCCCATTAGGATCTGCCGTTGCCTTGCGATATACAGCTCCTTTGTTTAGTGCCATCTTTGCGCTTTGGTTTTTAAAAGAAAAAGTAAAATCATGGCAATGGGTTGCGCTAGTAATTTCAGTCATAGGAGCTCTTGAGTTAAAAGGAGTAGATTTTAGAATAGATACGATGAGTTTTATACTCATCATTATGTCCTCTGTTCTCGTAGGAGGCGTGTTTACCATCGTGCGTTACTTAGGGTCACGTGAGCACTTTTTAACCATAATCAACTACTTTATGGTAATCTCCATCATAGGTAGTCTTTTCTTTATACAACACTGGCGTATGCCTGTAGGTGTTGAGTGGTGGTATGTAAGTGGTATTGGCGTCTTTGGACTTTTTGGACAGGTTTTCTTAACGCGTTCTTTTCAGCTTGCAGATACAGCTACCGTAGCTCCCATTAAATACATGGAACTCGTATATGCTTTAATCTTAGGTTACTTTCTCTTTAATGAACGGTATGACACCGCTCCTCTAGTAGGGATGGGAATTCTAGTCATAGGGATGCTACTTAACGTTTGGGTAAAGAGAAGAGCTTAGCGTAGCTGAAGTGTAAGTTTACGATTAGATTAAATATGTTAGTTATCTCTTAGAAGTGGTAATACTAATTTAACTCTTGTACCAGTCTTATTGGTTAATTTTAAGTGTTCTACAGAGTAATACGCTTTAATTTTAAATTTTTTACTCAATAAATCAAGTCTTTCTTTCATAATTTGACCCGATAATGATCTATTTTTTAAGTTATTATTTTCATCAATACTTTTTGTGTAGCCCTTTCCATTATCTTCAACAAAACAATAAATATTCTCGCCTTCAGCTTTGAATAAAATTTTTATTTCGTCTTGCTCGCCACCTCTTAAACCATGTTGAATTGAATTTTCTATAAACGGTTGTATAGTCATTGGTGGTAATAGAATTTCATTAATATTCCTTAAACTAGGATCTATTTCAATGTCAAAATTGAAATTACTAGAAAAATTAGACTGTAATTGTAAATAAGTAGATAGGGTACTTATCTCTTCATCTAGACAAACAAATTCTTCTCTTGAATTTTCTAGAATAGACCTTAATAGCTCTCCCAGTTTAGCAACATACTTTGACAATTTATCAGGGGCAGTTTTAGATAAAATAATTACGGTATTTAAAGAATTAAATAAAAAATGAGGATTCAGCTGAGACAAAAGCAATCTCTGTTGTAGGTTATTAACTACATAACTCTCATTAAGCCTTCTTTGTCTAAAAAAGAAAAAACTACTGACCATTAATAATATTATTAAAATTGATAATATTACTGTTATAATAGTTCTTTGGTTTATGATGGTTTTTTGATTTTGCTGTTGTACATAAAGCTGTTTAATTGAATTGTTTTGTTCTTGCAACTCGCTATTAACCTTTATGATTTGAAGATCTTTTTTGAATTCATTGTCAAAGGACTGTTCAATTAAATCTAGTACATCAGATACCATCTTTTCAAAATTAATCGAAGATTTGGTACTGTCTATTTTAAATATTAATACGATAATTGACTTAAGTAACGAGCGTTCGTCTGTCTCTATAAAATTATATGATTTCAAATTATCAACTAATGATCTCAGCCCATGAGTTGCATCAACAACTGATCCATAATAATTATCTACAAAAGCTTGATAATATAATAAGTAATCATTGTAGCCTTTATAATATTCTTTTTCGGGCAATGTCTTACTGATTCTTAATGCCTGTCTATAATAAAAAACAGCTGAATCTTCTTTCTTTTCTATTATTTTTAAACTCGCTAAACTACCATAAAGTGATGGTAATCCTTCAAGATAATTTACTTCCTTAGCTCTAGCTATAGCTATCTTAAAAAATTTATTAGAACTATCATAATTCTTCATTTCCTGATAAAGAGCAGCCACACTTCCATAATGAGTAACAGATGCTTTACTTTGATTTAGGAAAATTGAATCTTTACCAAGAATTAGACGATACTTTAAAGAACTCGCATAGTTACCTACAGCTAGTTGATTCTCAGCCATGCCCATTAAAATATAATTCTTCCATTTGAATGTATATTTATTACAAAGCTTATAAGCTTTGTAATAAAAGTTTAAAGACTGATCATAATTTCTCAATTTAAAATAAGCTCCTCCTAAATTAGAGTAGCACCTAATCATTAAGTGTTCATCTAAATTTCGATTATCTTTAGTGTTTTCAAAAACCCGTAAACCTTCTAGACCATAAAAAATTGCTGAATCTAATTTCTGCTCGGAGTAAAGAATCGAACTCATTGATGAATAATAATGAATCCATCCTTTTAATTTTTTATCACTCTCTAAAACTTTTTTAAAAGAACTCATCCTAACTTTAAAATTATTTTCGCCAGTGGCGTAGTCCATGGATAAAGAATCAATATATTCTTGCGAGTAAAGTTTACTAGAACTAAACTGTAGCAAATCCTGTCTCTTATACACATCTGACGCTGCCGACGAAGAGGATAGTGTAGAT
>OJBP01000652.1_pt1 | contig 15949 bp, 21 predicted proteins | sample 1590691 | NCBI WGS metagenome assembly OJBP01 (sample SAMN05416848, study PRJEB24817) | seawater metagenome | isolation source: Sea water | place: Canada:Atlantic | collected 2013-07 | reverse complement strand
GAGATAGGAGTCCGTCTCGTGGGCTCGGAGATGTGTATAAGAGACAGCTCTTACCGTGGCATGAAATTTCTAGAATACTTTACAGACGAGACTCAGGATACGGTGTTTTAAGAATTCCCTACCCTTTTTTACATTCCTTTTTTGAGCAGAAGGGACATTGTTTATTTTGCGAGGTACCACCCGCTTTACATTACAATTCCTCATTACGCTAGCGCTCCATTGCGGGATTTTTATTGCAATCTGGTCTATGGAGTCATGCAGTTGTTTCTTAAAGAAGGTACTTATGTATCGCAGTATCACCAATCATGATTTCTTTTTAAAATGCAATCTTCACCCATCACCTATCTAGACTACAAGTAAACGCATATCTCACAAACACCTAGGGAAAATAATTTATAATGTTTGCTAAAATTCAAAATTAAAGTTTAACTTTGAATTTCAAAGTACTTTATTATGGAGTCATCAAAATATCTAGAAGACATTGCCAGCATCAAGACGATGATGAGCAGATCTTCACGTTTTATGTCATTAAGTGGCCTTTCTGGTATACTTGCGGGAGTGTATGCTCTTGTGGCTGCCGTTATTGCTCATTATTTAATACAAGGACATATTCAGCTCTTTGCTACAAATAGAGAAGATTTTTTGAATCTTATTATGCGCATGTTTGCTTCTGTAGAATTGGCTGGAAACTTAATCATATTATTTCTCGTTACATTACTTCTTGCAATAGGAACTAGTATTGTTTTAACATACAAAAAAGCGGCTAAAAATAAAGAGTCCATCTGGGACAGCTCATCAAAACGACTTATTGCAAATTTTGCCATTCCATTAATTGCAGGAGGTATTTTCTCTATCGTACTAATTCAATATGGTATTGTTGGTCTTATTGCTCCAGCAACACTTATCTTCTATGGCCTTGCCTTAGTAAACGCAAGTAAATACACACTAGGAGATATTAAATACCTAGGACTTGCAAATGTGATTATTGGTCTCTTTGCTACTCAATTTATAGGATATGGATTGTATTTTTGGGCATTAGGATTTGGTGTATTTCATATTATTTATGGAGCAATCATGTATAATAAATATGATAGACAAAAAGATGAGAAATAACTTACTACTAATTCTAGGACTTCTTCTTATAAGTTCATGTTCGAAAAATACACCCAAAATCGTTTACAATGAAGATGACAAAGTCAATACTTCTGAGACAGTAAAAGATACGTTGAAGTATCAAATAGGAGATTTACCTATTAAAATTGATAGTTTAGATTATTTAATTCATCCAATTGGAGAAATAGCAGATTCGCAGAATAATAACAAAATTACTTCCAGTTACGGAGCGGATAATTATACCACCTTCCAACTCGCAACAGAAAGAGGGGATGAGATTTTTGGTCAAATGAAGAATCTATTATTTGAAAACATTGAAAATGGAGAGACAACATTATTGACTGATGAAAATGTTGAAATTCAAAAGGCAAATTATTTGAGAGACGTAGCGGAATTATCTGGAAAAAATCACATCACCTATGAGGTAATAGATTCTGATACAAATAATGATCATACTTTAGATAATAACGATATACTTTCCCTTTATTTAAGTAATGGCGATGGAGCTGGCTTTCGAAAATTAACTAAAAAGAATAGCAACTTAATAGACTATAAAACTATACCTGAATTAAATCGTTTGTACTTCAAGAGTGTGTCAGACTCTAATAATAATGGTGTGTTCGATAGGGAAGATGAAATAATTTATCAATTTATTGTTTTAGGTATTAACAAAATAATAGAGTATAATCCAAGCAACTAATATTTTCGCGAAAGCGTACACCACACAAAACATCATATAGACGTTACAAAAACACAACAATGTCCATCATAAACAACATAAATAAAGCTTTTGATCATCGTATCCGCCTAGGGATTATGAGCGTGCTTATGGTGAATGAAAAGGCAGATTTTAAAGAATTAAAAGAACTTCTAGGAGCGACAGATGGTAACCTTGCAAGTCACGCAAAAGCATTAGAAAAAGAAGCCTATATCGTGGTCCAAAAAGCATTTATTGGCCGCAAGCCTAACACGAGTTATAGTGTCACAACAAAGGGTAAAAATGCATTTAAAAAACACATTGAAGCGCTTGAAAAGTTATTAGGCAACAACTAAATATATATTTTTTTATCACTTTACTTTGAAATACAAAGTACTTTATAATTATGGAAACACTTCGTTATTTATTACTAGAACGCCTATATGAATGGAGTAAAATCCCCTATAGATTGCTTTTTAAAAAAGAAGCTGCTTGGGGAATTTCTGCTAAAGAATTACTAGAGTACTCACCAGAGACACTAGGTTATCATTTAGGCTGCTTTTTACTTACTCATCACTTCACTCCAGAACCTCAACTAGAAGATCACGACGTCTTTCACGTACTTACTGCTACTAGTATTGCTGTGCCTGACGAAATCGCCATGCAATGGCTACTCTTTGGGAATGGAAAGCGATCTCTATACCTCTTTATTGCACTCACCGTAGGTACAACATTATTTATAGATCATTTTAAGTCATTTATAAAAGCTTTCAAGAGAGGAAAAAAGGCAAATCGATTTTATAACCTCAATTACTTAGAGCTTCTCACAGAACCACTCGCAGATTTACAACATACTTTAAAAATCAAACTTTTATGAAAAATTCAATAATCAGATGTCTAGGCGCTATACTTTTTAGTCTTCTATTTTACGGTCAAAGCCTTGGCCTCAATATGCTATTATTTTCAATAATTGCAGTAGTAGCGGTTATTATCATTCGTCCGGAAACCAAGTCCAACAAATCATTTCTCCTTGCTGCAGGGCTCTATCTATTGAGTACCGTATTTGTATTTACAGTAAATAGTTTGCAAGCGATCACCACTTGTATTTTGGCTTTTATTGTATTTGCAGGTAGTATCTCGGGAATTAAAAACGCAGTATATGTCCAATGGCTCAACGGACTGTATCAATCTTTGCTAGGTGCTTTACATAGTACGATGAATCCTAATAAAGACATCCCTAAGGTAAAAAGTAATCACAATTATAAATTTATCATCCTTACCACAGCTATTGTCACTACGCTGGTAGTGGTTTTTGCGATGCTTTATGGTAAAGCAAACCCTATACTAGGTGAATGGATTGCGGCTATTAATCTTGATTTTATAAACTTTAATTGGCTACTCACTACAGCTATGGGGTATTATTTAATTATAAATCTAACCTCAAAAGCAGAGCTCGACATCATTACTTCTATAGATCGCGATGCTTCCACTACTCTATCTGAACAACCTATATCTGACATTAAAGCTACTACCCTTAATAGAGAACAACTACTGGGCACCATTCTATTAGGAGCACTTAATGCGCTCATTATAATATTTATCACTACAGATATTTGGTATATACTTCATGATCCGCTTGCGGATGCAGCTACACTTTCTACCACGGTACACGATGGCGTGAGTGCGCTTATCACTTCTATTATTATTGCGATTACTACGATATTAATTCTCTTTCGCGGTGATCTTAATTTTTACAAAAAAAGTGAGACACTAAGACGTTTTACCTATATCTGGATTGCGCTTAACATAATTATTATCCTATTCACGGCTTACAAAAACTATATGTACAGCAGTGGTTTCGGGCTTACTTACAAAAGAATAGGTGTCTTTATCTACCTCGCACTATGTATTGCTGGTATGATTACCACTTATGTAAAAATTGCTCGTAAACTCAATCTATTATTTATGCTCAAAGCAAATACCCGTACTGCTTTTGTGCTTGTTATCATGATTTCAAGTTTTAGTTGGGATCGTGTGATAACCACGTATAATTTAAATGAAGTAGAAACTCCAGACATTTCCTATTTACTTTCTATGGGGAGTAGCAATGGAGATATTTTATACGCTTTCGCGAAAGCAAACCCAGAAAAACCTGTGAATCGTACAAGTATTCAACATAGATATGAGCAATGGCAAACTTCTTTATCTGAAGAAACCTGGCAATCCAAAACACTTCTAGGCCTACTAAACCCAAACACCTCAACTTATGAAATTACCGACACCGCAGCACGCAATTAATCGATTTTCGATAAAGCTAGCAGCATTTAGTGCCTGTCTTGGGATCTTATTTGTATTTGTATATATGATTACGAAAGATAGTGAAGTTGCTATGGCAGGTTATTTACACCTAATCCCAACAGTAATCGTACATCTCGTGGTTTTTATATGGGTATTCTTTAATGCTGCAATACACCGCAATGAGCTTCCAGAGCATTTTTTGACACTAGTCATTATGCTATTAAATATTCCGCTAGCTTTTGCATGCGGGGCAATTGTTCTTAATTTTTTATAGCCATGGAAAAAATTATCATCTCAAAACTTAGAGAATTCTATATTCTCATAGGAAGTCTTTTACTATGCTTCATTTTACTTGCGATACGCATTAAGATGACTGGGTCCTTTTTCTTTCTCTTTTTAGTGTGGAACCTGTTACTCATGTTAAAAAAAAAATAAATATAAATAAAAACACCAAATGAATATCATACAGCCACGTCTACATCTTGTAATTGTTACAATAATTACATTCTTTCTTTTGGTGATACTCTTCTGCTACCGAAGAAAGATGCTTTCTGGTAACAAATGGTTATTCTACTACGGAATTATTTTTTTAAGCATCTATTTTATTGTAGTGAGCGTAGCAACATATCAAGACATCTCCCTACAGCTAGCCTTACAAAAATTTGATCTTAATAGTGACGGATTTTTTAGCGGCAATGAAATTACTCCACAACAATCTGAAGTAATGCAAAAATTTGTTTCTGACACTGGCAGAACATTTTCGGTAATCTCTGGATTACTATATGCAGGAATTATTACTATTATGATATCTCTAGGGCGAGTTGTTGTAAACATTCTCAAGTCCAAATGAAAATTTCCGCTAAATACATCATCACATTCTTAGTACTACTAGCAACGGAAATATTTATTGCCATTTACGTACATGACGATTTCATAAGACCTTACTTAGGCGATAGTATCGTTGTAGTGTTAATCTATGTGCTTCTAATGGGGTTGTTTAATATCCCGAGAAGTTTTAAAAGCAAAAACATTACGGCGCTGGCGGTATTACTTTTTGCTTTTATAGTAGAAGGCCTACAAGCAATTTCCTTTATAAACTACACAGGCCTAGCAGATAATAAACTCGCGCGCATTATTCTAGGCACCTCCTTCTCGTGGTGGGATATGCTCGCTTATGTAGGCGGATATCTCTTTATTATAATTATCGAAAAACTTAGAGACCAAGCTTTGTAGCTCTTAACATCTCGCGTTTTCCTGGAGGTCCTGGGAGTCGCTCTACTAGAAAACCTACAGCTTGCATTGCTCTCCTTGCAGCTCCTTGAGCGCAATATGTTGTCAACACACCGTTAGGTTTTAGTGCATTAAACATTTTTGTAAAAATCTCTTCTGTCCATAATGTTGGCTGAACTCTTGGACCAAAAGCATCAAAATAAATTAAATCAAAAACCTCAGTATCATTAATATCTTCAAAACGCTGCTTGCGTTTTGTAAGCATAAAATCATCACTGATTTTTGATTCCTCTTCCCACGTAGCATCGTGTAACTTATTATAAATGCTTGTTGCATTCTCTTCCTCTAGCTGACTAGCATATTCCATCGCCGCAGCTTCTTCTTGAGAAACTGGATATGCCTCTGCACCCACATAATTGAATGACACGTTATGTTTTTCTGCCTCAAAATAGGTTAGCAACGCATTGAGTCCTGTACCAAAACCCATTTCTAGTATTGCAATTTTTTTTTGATCTCGATGTTGTGTAACATAGTGTTCTACTCCGGTCATTAAAAACACATGACGTGCTTCTTGTATCGCTCCATGTTTAGAATGATACTGCTCATCCCATTCTGCAATATGTATCGTCTTTGAGCCGTCTCCTGTAGTTATAATTTCTCTCTTCATTTCTGTTAGGTAATACTAGTAAAAAAGGGTAAGCATACGCCTACCCTTTTTTAATGATTTTATAAAGTGTGGCTTAGTCTGCTTTAATTAACACACCATCTGCCATAAAGCGTAACTCGCGCTCCGGTTTAGTAATCGCAGCTATCTCTTCTTTAGATTTTCCAGCATCTTCTGCCATGTGACGCAGTTCATCTACAGATACTTCTTCTAGGTAAGCTTTACCTTCTACAACGGCATTTCCATCTTTAGTATCTGTAGGCACAAAGAATCCGTAATCTTTAAACTTTACAAACACTTGTTCCTCATCTGCTATATCTAAGCGCATCCAGCAACCTTTTGAGGCGCAAACATCATTAATTGGTGCTTCAAATTTTACGATAGCCGTATCACCTTCGGCAAGAGCTGCATACCTTTCTGAGATCTCGATTTTGGTCATTGCACCGTCTACAGATATCTTTTCTCCGTAGCTTGCATACGCCTGTTGAGCTTCTTTATTTTCAGTTTCCGCTTTCGCGAAAGCGTTATCACTCTCATTGCTAACCTCTTTACAACTTAGTAATGTCAAGAAAATTAAGAATATCGTTGCATATATTTTCATAATAGGTTGGTTTTTAGTTGAACATCGTAAAATTATGCAAAAATCACTCGACAAGGATGACAAATCATTAAATTTGTTGCTATGGAAACAACCTCTACACTTCGTATTACAAAACGTGACAACAGTAAAATTGCTGATGTTGATTTTAGTAACCTTGCTTTTGGTAGCGTATTTACAGACCACATGTTTTCTGTGGAATATGCAGATGGCAAGTGGCAACAACCAGAAATAGTTCCTTATGGCCCTATCTCTATGGATCCTAGTGCAAAAGTTTTTCACTATGGACAGGCTGTTTTTGAAGGAATGAAAGCATTTAAGGATGATAACGGTGATATCTTCTTATTTCGTCCAGAAGATAACTGGGAGCGTATTAATACATCATCTGCTCGTCTTGCAATGCCAGAACTTCCTAAAGAAGTTTTTATGGAAGGTCTTATGGAGCTTCTTAAACTTGACGAAGCATGGATCAAAGCTGGTGACGGTAACTCGCTTTACATTCGCCCGTTTCACATTGCAACGCAACCTGGAGTATCTGCATCACCTGCAGATAGGTACAAGTTTATGATTATCCTTGCTCCTGCACAGTCTTATTACTCTGGAGAAGTGAGCGTAGTATTTGCCGAAAAGTATAGCCGTGCCGCTAGTGGTGGTGTAGGTTATGCAAAAGCTGCAGGTAACTATGCTGCTCAGTTTTACCCTACTAATCTTGCAAAAGAAGAAGGGTACCAGCAAGTAATCTGGACAGATGCAAATACACATGAATACCTAGAAGAAGCTGGTACGATGAATGTATTCTTCCGTGTGGGAGATGCACTTCTTACAGCTCCTACTAATGATACAATTCTTAACGGTATTACTCGTAAAAGTGTTATCCAACTTGCAGAAGCAGCAGGAATTACTGTAGAAGTAAGACCTGTGTCTGTAAAAGAAATTGTAGCAGCTGCACAAGCTGGTGAGCTTAAAGAAATTTTTGGAGTAGGTACTGCCGCAGTAGTTGTTCCTTTTAAGAGCTTTGCTTATAAAGGTGAAGATCACAAACTCAACGCACCAGAAAATAGCTACGGTATGAAGTTTAAAAAAGACCTAAACGACATACAGTACAACCGCACAGAAGATAAATATGGCTGGAGAGTCGCTGTAAAATAAAAAGCAATTATTCTACATATACAATCCAAGTGACTCAAGTTGCTTGGATTTTTTTGTTTTCTATAACACCCATAATACTGCAAGACTTATGAGTTTTTATTACCTTGTAATCATAACTAAAATAACCATCTTATAATATGAAAAGAGGTAGCGGTCTTAAGATCAGATTACTTATTGGAGTTGCCATCGTTGCATTTGCACTTTTTAAGAATTGCAGTAACCGCGAGGAGAACCCATATACAGGAAAAGTACAGGCGATAAGTATGTCTCCAGATGAGGAGATCGCGATGGGAATACAATATGCACCTCAAATGGCAGAGCAGCATGGCGGTTTACACCCAGACCAGCAACTTCAAGCCTTTGTAGATCAAGTAGGAAATAAGCTTGTACAAGAAAGCATGGCCCGTGAGACTCCTTATAGATACGACTTTCACTTATTACGAGATGAACAAACAGTAAATGCATTTGCACTTCCTGGAGGACAAATTTTTATCACCTATGCCCTACTCTCAAAACTTGAAAACGAAGATCAAGTAGCAGGTGTGCTAGGTCACGAGATAGGTCACGTTCTAGGAAAACATAGCGCAGAACGTGCCGAAAACTCTAGTATGTGGTCTACCATCTCTATGGGGGCAGAGGTAGGCGGCGGCATGGGCGGTGCTGCAGGTTCTATAGGTCAGAGTGTATTGTTAGGTAATGGTCGTGATGACGAGTTAGAAAGTGATGACCTAGGTGTACGTTTTATGATACGTGCTGGGTATGATCCGTATCAGATGATAGGCGTGATGAAAATACTTAAGGCAGCAAGTGGTGGCAGTAGCCAACCAGAATTCTCTAGCACACACCCAGATCCAGAGAATCGTATTGAGCAAATAAAGGAGAGTATCCAGAAATATGGTTACACGGGTCCAGCTACAATGTAGCGCAACCGTTTTCGTCAAAACATACCCAAAACCTCGCTCTCGCGAGGTTTTGTTTTTATCTTTACTATTCAACTTAAGATCATGAACAAGAAAACAATCCTAATGATACTTGACGGATGGGGCATGGCTCCAGACAAGAAAGTTTCTGCCGTAGACCAAGCGCAAACGCCATTTATAGATAGCCTTTATAATAAGTACCCACATGCTCAATTACTCACTCATGGTGAAAATGTAGGCCTTCCAGAAGGGCAAATGGGCAATAGCGAGGTAGGCCACATGAACCTAGGTGCTGGTCGAATTGTATATCAAGATTTTGCTAAAATCAATAAAGCACTCAAAGATGATACGCTTAAAGATGAGCAAGTATTGAAAGATGCTTTCGCTTTCGCGAAAGAAAACAATAAATCTGTTCACTTTCTCGGTCTTGTTTCTGATGGTGGTGTACACTCTCATATCAATCACTTAAAAGGACTTATTCTCGCTGCCGAAAATGCTGGAGTTCCTCAATCTTACATCCACGCATTTACAGATGGTCGTGATGTAGATCCAAAATCTGGAAAAGAACTTATAGGAGATATTTCTGCTTTCGCGAAAGCGCACAACGCACAACTAGCATCTGTAATAGGTCGCTACTATGCGATGGATAGAGACAAACGATGGGAACGTGTTGTTCTTGCATATAATCTAATTACCAAAGGTGCTGGAACACCTACTAAAGATGTTGTACAGTCAATTCAAGAGAGCTATGATGCAGGTAAGACGGATGAATTTATTGATCCGCTATTTGTGACCCAAGATAACGAGAGTATATCTACCGTTCAAGAAGGTGATGTGGTGATCTTCTTTAACTTTAGAACAGATCGTGGTCGCGAACTAACAGAAATGTTGTCTCAAAAAGATTTTCCTGAGCAAGACACTCAAAAGCTAGATTTGTACTACGTTACCATGACAAATTATGATGACACGTTTACAGGAATGAAAGTCATCTATGATAAAGATAACTTAGTAAATACCTTAGGAGAGGTACTTGCAAATGCTGGAAAAAAGCAAATACGCATCGCTGAGACTGAGAAGTACCCACACGTAACATTTTTCTTTTCTGGAGGCCGTGAAGAACCTTTTGATGGAGAGTCTAGATTACTAGCACCCTCGCCTAAGGTTGCCACCTACGACTTACAGCCAGAAATGAGCGCCTTTGAGATACGTGATAAAATTGTTCCAGAAATAAACAAAGGAGACGTAGACTTTGTATGTCTCAACTTTGCAAATCCGGATATGGTAGGTCATACGGGTGTTATGGAGGCAGCAATTAAAGCTTGTGAGACTGTAGATACTTGCGTTAAAGATATCGTTACCACCGCCGAAGAAAATGATTACACTGTAATCATCATTGCCGACCATGGAAATGCAGAGGTAATGATTAACCCTGATGGCTCTCCAAATACGGCTCACACAACAAACCCAGTACCCGTAATTCTAGTTGATAAGGATATCAAAAAAATCAACAATGGTATTCTATCTGATGTTGCACCTACAGTTTTAAAACTACTAGGCGTAGACCAACCAGCAGTTATGGATTGTACACCACTAATATAAATTACATAGACAATGAAAAAATTTTATATAACACTCGCACTTCTTGCTCTTATGTCAAGTTGTGATAGCTCAAAAAAAGCAGTAGAAGCTACTCCTACACCTCAAGTTGCAGAAACCGTAGAACCGAAAACACCTGTTAAACCTGCACTCCCAGCAGTAGTGGTAAAACCTGCTCCTAAAGTTAAAACAATGTTAGTAGGTAAAGAAGATAGAAGTGCACTAAAGCAAGCTCCTTGTGATAGTTGGTTCAATCCTAACTATGCAAAATATGTAGTAAATACAGATTACATAAATGATATAGAAAAAGGGCTAGAAGGCGTTACTATCACCACTTTTATGGGAACATGGTGTGGAGATAGTAAACGTGAAACTCCTAGAATGTTTAAAATACTAGATGATGCTTCTTTTAAAAATCAAGACTTAGAGCTTATTACCGTAGATCGTACCAAAAAGAAACCTACAATATATACTGATGGGAATAACATCATACGTGTACCTACTTTTATCTTTAAAAAAGATGGTAAAGAAATAGGCCGTATTGTGGAGCGTCCAGTAGAAAGTCTTGAAGAAGACATGCTTAAAATTTTAAATGGAGAACCTTATAAACACTCTTATGAAAACTAATATTATTGCCTTAGTAGCTATTATAGCACTCACTTTCTCTTGTAAAGAAAAAACCCCTACCGAAGAAGTTGTGGTAGTAGAAGAAGTAGAAGTAATTGATGAAAATGTGGACGACAATGGGATTGCCATCCTTTTGGGCGCACAAGAACGAGAAACCCTAGAGTCTGAACCATATAACGAATGGTTTATGAATAGCTATAAGAATCACACGATAGACGTGGAGTCTCTTACGGCTATCAAGGAAGGCCTTAAAGATGTAAGAATTACCATTTTCATGGGAACATGGTGTGAGGACAGCCAGCGTGAGGTACCTGCTTTTTTCAAAATCCTTGACGAAGTAGATTATGAAAGTGAAACTGTAAAACTTATCACTATTTCACAAGATAAAACAGCTCCAGAAGAACTAGTAAAAGGAAAAGATATAACAAATGTGCCTACATTCATTTTTATGAAAGATGGTCAAGAACTTGGTCGTATTGTAGAGTATCCTCTAGAAAGCTTAGAGAAAGATATGGCAAAGATTCTATCTGGCGTAGATTATAAACATGCTTATGCTGAGTAAGTAGAGAATCAATATTTAATCTTAAAACCCTCATCTTCATGAGGGTTTTATTTTTGACATTATTTTTAAAGTAGCTATTAATTTTTATTAGTTTAGCGTCTTTAACATTAATCAAAAACACAATCAATTTATGAAATGGTATTTAAAAGTAATAAGAGACAATTATGCAAACTTTGAAGGAAGAGCACGTAGGGAAGAATATTGGATGTTTGCCTTATTTAATGTAATTTTTGTAGTTCTTTCTTACATACCATTTATTGCTGGAGCAGTTATGGAGAGCGAAGCACTAATGATGATAGGAGGTCTATTACTTTTTCTGTACATAGTCGCTCTATTCATACCTAGTATTGCGGTAGTAGTGCGCAGGCTTCATGACCAAGGTAAAAGCGGCACTTGGTACTTTATAGGCTTTGTCCCGTTTATAGGCGGTATTTGGTTATTGATACTTATGGCTACAGAAGGAACTCACGGCCCTAATCAATATGGCCCAGACCCAAAAGGTGACTTGATACAATAACAACTATTTAATTTATAATAAAGGGCTTCTAATAAATCGTTAGAAGCCCTTTGCTATTATGCATAACTAACCGTTGATCTTTTTGTAATTTTGCATAAACTTTAAAGCAATCGAAACAACAAAAACCATAGCTGTAGATTTTGACGGTACCATTGTAGAAAATGCGTATCCTGGAATTGGTAAGCCTATGCTATTTGCTTTTGATACCCTTAAAAAATTACAACAAGAAGGAAACCGCCTTATTCTATGGACCTATAGAAGTGGTGCTCGCTTAGATGAAGCGGTTCAGTTTTGTAAGGATAATGGCATTACATTTTATGCCATAAATAAAAGTTATCCAGAGGAAGCTTTAAGTGAAGAGATAAGCCGCAAAATCAATGCAGATATTTTTATTGACGATCGCGATGTACGTGGTATGATGGGCTGGGGAGAAATCTACCAAATATTAGGCAGCAATGCAGAGAAATCACCCACGCTTAAACAGAAACGCAGTAAACCTGTTAGAAAAAAAACGAAAAAGAGCTTTATGTCTCGCATAGAGGAGCTTTTTAAAGACGAAAACGCATAATGGCAATTATACAAAAAACAAGAGAAGAGATAGAATTAATGCGTGAGAGTGCGTTAGTAGTATCTCGCACCTTAGGCATACTTGCTGGAGAGGTAAAACCGGGAGTAACCACACTATATCTCGATAAGATAGCAGAAGACTATATACGTTCACAAGATGCGATTCCAGGTTTCTTGGGGTTATACGATTTCCCTAACACACTTTGCATGAGTCCTAATGAGCAAGTTGTACACGGCATACCTAACAACAAACCTCTTGTAGAAGGCGACATTATCTCAATAGATTGTGGTGCTATTAAAAATGGCTTCTATGGCGATCACGCATACACTTTTGAAGTAGGCGAAGTAGCACCAGAAGTAAAGAAATTACTTGAAGTTACTAAGCAATCTCTTTATGTAGGTATAGAGCAACTCAAAATAGGTAACCGCACAGGTGATGTAGGCTACGCCATTCAAAAATTTACAGAAGATCATGGCTATGGTGTAGTACGTGAACTCGTAGGTCACGGTTTAGGAACTACCATGCATGAAGACCCAGAAATGCCTAACTACGGTAAACGTGGACGTGGTAAAAAATTTATAGAAGGTATGGTAGTAGCCATCGAGCCTATGACTAATATGGGAACTCGCAATATCACACAGCATAATGACGGCTGGACGATAACTACACGCGATAATAAACCAAGTGCTCATTTTGAACATGATGTAGCCATACTTGATGGAAAGCCGGAGCTACTATCCACTTTTGCATACATCTATAAAGCATTAGGAATTGAGAGCGATGAGGAAACTCCTTTTCGTCAGCAAGCTTTAGTGCTGTAACTAGTGAAAAAGCTTTTCAAATTTTTCTTAAACGCCATTCCGCGACCTTTATTAATCAGGGCTAGTTATGTGGTGAGACCTATTATGGCTACCTTTTTGAAAGGTGACCGTTACGAGGATCCTATAGACGGAAAAACATTTAAGAAATTTTTACCGTACGGTTATGGTACACCAAGAGAGAATGTACTGTCTCCATCTACGCTCTCACTCGAACGTCACAGACTCTTATGGCTTTGGTTACAACGGGAAACAGATTTCTTTACTTCCCCAAGAAAAACGTTGCATTTTGCTCCAGAGCAAGCTTTTTATAAACGCTTTCGCAAAAGCGCACACCTTGATTACACCACCACAGATTTAAACTCTCCGCTAGCAGATGTGAAAGCAGATATATGTGATTTGCCTTTCGGCGAAAACAGTTATGATCTTATATTCTGTAATCATGTATTAGAGCACATCCCAGATGACACTAAAGCGATGCAAGAATTGTATCGCGTCTTAAAACCAGGTGGGATGGCAATTTTACAAATTCCTCAAGAACTTGATAGATCCATAACATTTGAAGACGACACCATCACAGATCGTGACGAAAGAGCTAAGATTTTTGGACAATATGATCACGTTCGTGTCTACGGTCGCGACTATTTTGACAAGCTAAGAAGCGTAGGGTTTAAAGTAGATGAAGTAGATTACACAAACACTTTATCTCAAGAAGAAGTAGATAGATATAGACTAGCTCAAGGTGAGATATTACCTGTTTGTTATAAATAATCGTATTTTCATGCATTGCTAATTAATCTAATCCAATGGGACATCCAGCTAAAACGATTTGTTTGTTTCTCCTTTTTAGCTCTTACGCCTTATTTGGACAAACTTCAAATGACTGTTTAAATTCCATACAAGTATGTGGCAGCTTACAATTAGGCATAGAACCTGCAGGAGTTGGATTTGACGAATTTTCATTACCTAGTAATACTCGCCCACCTTGTTTTTTCGGCTTTTCTGATACCATCTGGCTAAGTTTTACATTTGTATCGGACGGTACATTTGGTTTTACTATTACCCCTACTAATAATACAGATGATTATGATTTTGCTGTTTATGGCCCCACAGACGACTGTAGCTTACTAGGCGATGCCATAAGATGCTCTACTACAAATCCACAGGCCGCAGGAGTTTCAGCAGCCACTGGCTTATCTACAGCAGAACCTAATGGAGATGTATCGGAAGGCCCAGGAGCTAATGGTGATGGTTTTTTGAGCGGTCTGAATGTTCTAGCTGGTCAGACTTATTATGTTTTAATTGATCGCGCGATAGGTAATGAAAGTTTTGACATTGAAACCACAGGAACCTCACAACTACCAGAAACTCCAACTATAAACCCAACTCCAGACCAAGAATTATGTGACTTAGACGGCCCTGTAGACGAGAGAACTATTTTTGATTTAGCTACACTTATTCCATCAATAAATAATCAGAATAATGTAGCCGTAACATTTCATGAAACTCTTGACAATGTAAGCACAGGCGCAGATCCTATTGAATTAGATTATGTCAACATAGCAAATCCACAAACACTTTATTATCGAGTAGAAAATACGCTCACAGGATGTTTCAATATTAATGAATTTGATTTATCCGTATCCATACCCTTTGATGTGACTTTACCCCAAAATCTTCAAATTTGCACTAACGATCCTCAGCCTATTGTACTTATCACAGAGCCTAATTATGCCTTCTATGAATGGAGCAATGGTCAATCTGGAGAAAACCTCAATCAAATCACAGTCAACACTCCTGGAACTTATAGCGTTATTGTAACAGATATCAGTGGTTGTAGAGCGACAGAGAGCACTACGATTGCTGGAAGTTCTATTGCAAATATCACAGAGATATCTGTTACTAGTTTTGCACAGAATAATAATACCGCAATAGTAAATACGGAAGGTCTAGGCGAGTATGAATATGCTATTGACACAGCAAGCAACTTTCAGGATAGCAATACTTTTACAGGACTGACTAACGATTATTATGACTTTTATGTAAGAGATAAAAATGGATGTGGCACTGTTACTAAAAGACAACTCATTTTAGATTACCCTCGCTACTTCACACCTAATGGTGATGGATATCATGATGAGTGGAAAATCATTGGTATTGGCGATATAGAAGATATAGCATCCATTTACATATTTGATCGATATGGTAAATTACTAAAGCAGCTATCACCTCAATCTAATGGATGGAATGGAATATACAGAGGAAAATTACTTCCTTCTAGTGACTATTGGTTTTTATTAAAGTTTAATAACCGAGAAGACGTTGCTAGACATTTTCTATTAAAACGTTAATCCTGTATATACTTATCAAATCCCTCCGTCATATAGACCCCGCCGTCATAAACTAAGTAAGCCTCTACGTCTTGACCTTTTAAAGCTTCCTTAACACGATCAAGGCCCATCGCCATACATGAAGTTGCCCAAGCATCTGCCGTAGCGCAATCTACTGCGATAATGGTTGCACTAAGTACATCACTGCGCTCTGCAGACTGTCTCTTATACACATCTGACGCTGCCGACGAAGAGGATAGTG
>OJBP01000644.1_pt1 | contig 16083 bp, 11 predicted proteins | sample 1590691 | NCBI WGS metagenome assembly OJBP01 (sample SAMN05416848, study PRJEB24817) | seawater metagenome | isolation source: Sea water | place: Canada:Atlantic | collected 2013-07 | reverse complement strand
GATCTACACTATCCTCTTCGTCGGCAGCGTCAGATGTGTATAAGAGACAGGTCTGCAATGGCATCTGTATCTGGTTTTCTGGTTTTTTCAAATTCTTTGAAAACCTTCTCCCATCCTTGATCGCCAAATGTATCGAGCGTCTCGTCAAAAACTACCACATCTTCAAAACTAGCATTCATCCCTTGTCCATAAAAAGGAACAATGGCGTGTGCCGCATCTCCTAGAATACACGTTTTTCCAAAGGCGCTCCAAGGATGGCATTTTATAGTACCTAGCGGCCCTACAGGATTTTCTTCATATTCTTTTACCAGTTCTGGCATCATAGGGATAGCGTCTGGAAACTGGCGTGTAAAGTATTCTGTAATTGCAGCTGGACTATCTAGCGATGCAAAACTATCTGGTGCATCTTCATAATCTATAAATAGCGTTACAGTAAAACTCCCATCTAGGTTAGGCAAAGCAATGATCATATCTCGACCACGTGGCCAGATGTGTAAGGCATTTTTTTCGGTACGGTAACCGCCATTTTCGGCAGGAGGGAAGGTGAGTTCCTTATAACCGTGACCTAAGTAATCTTGAGAAAAGCTGAATAAAAAGTCACGACTCATATACATACTCTTACGCACTGCAGATCCTGCACCATCTGCTCCTAGAATAATATCTGCAGTGATGGTTTGCTCTTCTTTTGTGTGATAATCTGTAAAGGTTGCCGTAGCATTTTTAAGATCTACGTTTGTACAAGCTTGGTTAAAGTGTACTTGTAGGGTGTCATACTCATCTGCCGCATTGAGTAGCATAATGTTGAGGTCTGTGCGTGAGATAGAATTTATATACTCATCTGTACGCCCAGAATACGGACTAAAAAGCGTGTTACTTTCTTTGTCGTGCAGCATTCTTCCATTCATAGGGATACACAAATCTTTTACTCGATCCTCAAGACCTACAAGGCGTATTCCTTTTAAACCTCTATCTGATAAAGCGAGGTTGATACTCCTACCTGCATCTTGATGTACGGCTCTTAGGTCTGGACGCTTTTCCATCAAGGTGATTTTATAACCACGTTGCGCCATACGTAAGGCTAGAAGCGAACCGCAAAGGCCTGCGCCTATAATGAGTATGTGTTCTTGTTTTGCCATATTATATTGTGAGTACTAGTGTGATTTCTCCGTTAGTACTGTTTGAATGTTATTTATTTCTCAAGCACTCCATTTCGTCTGCGACGGCTTTGTCGTTTGGAGTTCCATTTTCGCGTAAGCTAGATACTACAGCAGCGTGATTTTTATCGTTTCTGTTTTGTGACATCTTTTTTACAGCTTCAATACTCGTAATCTCAATCTCAAATGCCACGACGCCGTTTATTTGTCGCAATGTCTTTTCAGAAAGCGCATCCATATCTATTGGATTTTTTTGTGGTGCTTCATACTTATCCATCAATGCTTTGATGGATTTATAAGTGCCTTCCTTATCTAGTAAACTTACATTACCTCTCACTTGTACAGCCGTATAGTTCCAGGTGGATACTTCTTCAAAATCGTACCAACTAGCCGAAATATAACTGTGAGGTCCATTAAAAATACAGAGCGCCTCTGCGCCATTTTTGAGGTGAGCAACTTGCTCATTCATTTTTGAGATGTGTGCGTGTATGATTTCGGTGCCGTCTGGGCGTTTTGATAATTCTAAAGGGATGTGTGTTGCACACGATTTTCCGTCAAGATTTGTGACAAGAATCCCAAAAGCATTTTCTTTTAAGAAACTGCTTATCTCCTCTGGGTTTTCATTTTTATAAATCTCAGGGAAATACATTACAGTATCTTTTTGAGTCGTTCTACCATTTCAAATACGTCTTGATAACTATTGTAAAGCGGTGCTGGAGCGACGCGTATTACATCTGGCTCACGCCAGTCTGAGATGACTCCTGCTTCGGTTAGTTTTTTGTGTAAACTCTTATCGGCATTTTTTACTTGAATACTTAGTTGGCACCCACGTTGCGCTGGATCGCTAGGTGTAATGATAGAAATATGATTGTTATCAAGTTCATTTACTAGAAATTCTAGGTAGCCGGTGAGTTTTTCAGATTTTGCACGTATGTTGCTCATACCAGCTTCATCAAAAATATCTAAGCTCGCTTTTACCGCTGCCATACTGAGGATAGGAGGATTTGATAATTGCCAGCCTTCGGCAGTTGGGATTGGGTCAAAGCCTTTGCGCATATTAAAGCGTGTGTCTTTGTTTTGTCCCCACCAGCCCGTAAAGCGTTGTATGTTTTTATCTGTATGATGGCGTTCGTGTACAAAGCATCCCCCTAGACTTCCTGGGCCGCTGTTGAGGTATTTATAAGTACACCACACGGCAAAATCTGCACCGCTCTCGTGTAAGTCTGGCATAATATTACCCACGCCGTGTGCAAGGTCAAAGCCTACTTTGCTGCCGTTGCTATGACTTAAGTCAGTGATTTTTTTAATAGGGTAGCACTGTCCAGAATAATAGTTTGTGTTACCTATGAGTAATAGCGCAACGCTGTCGCCGTGTTCTTTTACAAGTGTTTCTAGGTCTTCATAACGGCATAATTCTTCTCCATCCCGAGGTTGCCATAGTATAAGGCTCGTCTCAGGATCATACCCACGCTGGCGTATCTGACTTTCTACCGCATACTTATCTGATGGGAAAGCATCGCTTTCTATAATTATTTTATGACGTGATGGCGTAGGATTATAAAACGAAACCATCATCAAATGAAGGTTTGTCGTGAGCGTATTCATTATGACTACCTCACTAGGTTTTGCACCTACGATGTGTGCCATAGGTTTTGCGAGTTCCTCGTGATAAGACATCCACGGAGTTTCTTCTTTAAAATGCCCTTCAACACCCAGATCTGCCCAGTCATTGAGTTCCTGTTCTATGTATTGTGCTACAGATTTTGGCTGGCAGCCAAGACTGTTTCCGCAGAGGTAGATAAGTTCGTTATCCTCTTTGTCTACGGGTATGTAGAAGCGGTTACGGTACTCTTTAAGTGGATCTTTTTCATCTTGCGCTTTCGCGAAAGCGAGATTGTTTTCATACTTCATATAGCCTGTTTTCTTGAAGAACTGTTGCTTGTCTAAAAATAATGATTTTAAGGGAGAAATGTTCATTACAACGGTAGGAAGCGCTTTCAAAAACTACGATAGTTAGGTGAGTGTAATTAAGTTTTTTTTGCCGAAGGGAGTTGTGAGTTATTTAAAAAAAAATACATATTATGCACTTACGAGATGTTAGTCTTAGTGCTATTTGCGGTAATACATATCGCGGTTACGCTTTCGCGAAAGCGTAATTAAATCCAACCTATACGCAACATTTGTTAACCTTGAACAGACTCTCACAATGGATGGTTTTAAATCTAGTTGTATTCTTTATCTTTGCACGCTATGACAAAACAGGCCTTAGATTCATTACAAGCACAAATAGACCTTGGTGAGATGCTCCCGCTTATGGAAGAATTTTACACCATACAAGGAGAGGGATTCCATAAAGGAACGGCTGCCTACTTTATACGAGTGGGTGGATGTGACGTGGGTTGCCACTGGTGTGATGTTAAGGAAAGCTGGGATGCTGCGATTCATCCTCCTACAAACGCAAATACCATTGCCGAAAATGCAGCAAAGTATTCTGATACTATAGTTGTAACAGGTGGTGAGCCGCTTATGTGGGATATGAACCCGCTTACTCAAAAGTTAAAGTCACTAGGTCTTACGACTCATATTGAGACTTCTGGTGCTTACGAGCTTTCTGGTGATTGGGATTGGATCTGTCTTTCTCCTAAAAAGCTAATGCTACCTAAAACGTCTGTTTTAGAAAAAGCAAATGAGCTTAAGGTGATTATCTTTAATAAATCTGACTTTGATTTTGCAGAGAAACACGCAGAGCAAGTAGGGGAGGATTGTATTTTATACTTGCAACCAGAATGGTCTGTGCGTGATAAAATAGTGCCGCTCATTGTAGATTACGTGATGAAAAACCCGAAGTGGAAGGTGAGCTTACAAACACATAAGTATTTAAATATTCCATAGTAGGCTTAAAGCTTTAGACGATAGGCTATAAGCTATGGATACTTTTAGGGAGATGATGAAGTTGGCAGCCCAACAGTTTCTGTACATATCTATTAAAAATTTCACCGTCCATTATCCAGCAACTTTATATTTGCTAACAGCTAACAGCTAACAGCTAACAGCTAATTTTCGCGAAAGCGCATAAAAAAATCCGCTACTTCTCAGTAGCGGATTTTTTATTTATTGAGTTTATTAGAAGCTTATGCTTCTACTTCTTCCTCTTCTTTTTCTTCCTTTAATCCTTTCTTCTGTACTGTGTCAAACATTACAGGAGTTGCGATAAATAGTGAAGAATATGTACCTACAATCACACCTACAATAAGTGCAAACATTAATCCTCTAATAGATGGAGCTCCTAAGAAGAAGATCGCTAGAAGTACGATTAACGTAGTTACAGACGTATTAAGTGTACGGCTTAATGTACTGTTAAGTGCTTGGTTAATTAATTTACCAAATCCTCTAGTAGATCCGTGTTCTTTAATATACTCACGTATACGGTCAAAAACTACCACGGTATCATTCAGAGAGTACCCAATTACGGTAAGAATTGCCGCAATAAAGTTCTGATCTACCTCCATGTCAAATGGCATGATGTTTTTCAAGACTGCAAATACTCCTAACACTAATAATACATCATGGAAAACTGCAGCTACAGCTCCAAGAGAGAATTGCCATCTACGGAAACGTAATAAGATGTATAAGAATACTACGATTAATGATCCGATAACTGCAAAAAGTGCACCTTTTTTAATATCATCTGCAATCGTAGGTCCTACCATGTAGTACTCCATTTTTCCTACCTGCTTATCATCTGTAGACTTTGCAAATGCAGCATACGTCATTCCAGTAGGTAAGTAAGGAGTAAGTGAAGTAAATAATTGTTGCTCAACTTGAGCGTCAATATCTGTACCTGTCTCATCGATACGGTACTTTGTAGTAATCTTTAATTGATTATCTGCTCCAAAAGTTTTTACATCTGCACTTCCAAAATCTGCAACAAGTGCATCTTCTACTTCTTGTGCATTCATAGGTTGATCAAAACGTACAGTATATGTACGACCTCCTACAAAGTCAATACCAGTATCAAGTCCGCCAGTAAGTAAAGCAGCAAGACCACCTACGATAAGTACACCAGAGATAGCATAAGCAATTTTACGTTTTCCTAAGAAGTCGATATTGTTATTTACAAAAAGACCTTTAGTCATAGAAGTAGCAAACTCAAGTGATTTTCCATTCTTACCATATCCATCAATGAATAAACGAGTAATGAAAATTGCACAGAATAATGAAGTTGCAATACCAATCATAAGTGTAGTTGCAAATCCTTGTACTGGTCCTGTTCCAAATAAGAAAAGGATAAGTGCTGTTAAGAATGTAGTGATGTTTGCATCAAGAATAGAAGAAAGTGCGTTGTTGAAACCATCTTTAATCGCATCTTTTTGAGATTTTCCTTTACGTAGCTCTTCTTTGATACGCTCAAAGATAAGTACGTTTGCATCCACAGACATACCTATAGTAAGTACGATACCTGCAATACCAGGAAGTGTAAGTACAGCTCCAAGACCTGCAAGTACTCCAAAGATGAAAAGGATGTTTACTACAAGAGCAATATCTGCAAATCCACCAGCTTTACCGTAGTAAAATACCATCCATACTAATACTAGTGCTAGTGCGATAAGGAATGATAAGATTCCAGAATCAATAGCTTCTTTACCTAATGATGGTCCAATTTCTTCTGCTTGAATAATCTTTGCAGATGCAGGAAGTCTACCTGCGTTTAATACTGTTGCAAGATCCTGTGCTCCTGCTACTGTAAAGTTTCCAGAGATTTCTGTGCTACCATTTTTAATTTCTTGACGAGCTGATGGAGCAGAGTATACGTTGTCATCAAGTACAATTGCAATAGCGTTTCCTTTTTGTGCAACTTCGCGAGTCATTTTTGCCCACTGGTTTACACCTTGTCCTTCAAAATCAAGACCTACTGCCGGTTGTTGTGTTTGTGTAAATTGCTGGCGTGAGTCGTTTACAACATCACCGTCCATATATGGAGCTCCTTGTCTGTTAGACTCAAGTGCATAAAGTGCTACGATATCTGCACCTTCTTCTGGTACACCCCAAGCAAATTTTGCATAACGTAAAGCTGCTGGACGCTGCTTAATAACTGCTGGGTTTCTTAAGTAAGAGTTGATAGTTGCCGTATCTTTTACTACAGCAAATCCTATAGTTGGGATTGAGCTCATCTGAACTGCTTGTTGGTTAGGGCTAAAGATTTTAAATAATGGTCCAAAATCTTGTTCTGCCTCTTCCTCATCTGCATCTTTAAGTAGATCAGATACATTATCATCAAGAGTACTGTCTTGAGCTACTGCAGCTTCTTGCTTCTCTTCATTATTAGCCACAAGTCCACGAAGTGTCTCATTTGCTCCTATTAAGTAGTTAAGTGCATCTCCAGCATAGTGAGTTTGGTAAAACTCCAATTGTGCTGTCTTTTCAAGAAGACCTCTTACACGATCAATATCTTTTGCTCCTGGAAGCTCAACAAGAATACGTCCATTATCTCCTAGAGACTGGATGTTAGGTTGTGTTACTCCAAATTTGTCAATACGATTACGTAAAGTTTCAAAAGCAGAACCTATTGTTTCTTTGATTTCTGTTTCAAGAACACTAGCAACTTCTGCGTTGCTCATTCCTGTATCTACTTTTTCGTTAAGGATTACGTTTGCAAAGATATCTGGAGACGCTAGTTGTCCTCCTTGATCTTCAAATGCAGACACGAAATCTTCGAAGTATGTGTTCTGGCTATCTTTTTGTGCCTCATCTGTAGCATCTAATGCAGCTATAAAAGCTGGATCTGTACTATTATTAGAAAGACCACCTAAGATATCACGGATAGAGATCTGAAGGATTACGTTAATACCTCCTTTAAGATCCAGTCCTTTGTTAAGTTCTTTTTCCTTAGCATCATTATAAGTGATACCAGCAAAAATAGGATTTGCTCCTATACTATCTAAGTATGCGCGCTCTACCACATCCTGCATGTCTGCATCTTCTGGTGCTTGAGAGATCGCGTAAGCCTTAGCTTCGTCTTCTGTTTTGTTTGTGAAATACGTAAATGATAGTTGGTATAAACATACCAGACCAAAAATTATCGCAAAAAATCTAATGAGTCCTTTGTTTTGCATTTTAGTGTGTTTGTATCAACATAATAAACAGCACATCAGTGTGTGATTATCACGTTGAAATTAATGTAAAGTGATTGGTATTATAATCTGTGGGATTGCTTTTGTGATAAAAGCAATTAGCTAGAGCAAGTCTTGCCTTAGCTAATGTTGTTATGCCTTAAGCAAAGGGGCCGGCCCTTGTCTCAGGTATGTTGTAGAAAGAGTTAATGAAAGCAACATCACTTCTCTTGTGATTATTGTAAGTAATTTGTGTTTGATTTGTAGCTACGCGCTCACTTAGTTTGTGAAGGCTAGCATATACTTTTACGGTAGAAGAACGTGTAGACTCAGATTTTGACTCAACAATAACCCCAGCAGCACCTTCCATATCTGTGCTGTCTTGTATTTTATAAACGTCAAGCTCATAATGACCGAGCTCGTTTTCTCCTGGTATATCTGAGTTATCATTCTCAAGGTTATAAACAGTATGTGATGAGGTAGGTGATAATTTGTTCTTTATCTCTGCAACATCAATAGTACTGTAGTAAGATACTTTTAAAGATCTATTATCAAGTTGCTCTACTTTAATATTATCAACTTCAAGCGAGCTCAGCTTGTTTTTTACTAATGTGATGGCATGTTCAGATTGAGAAAGGTTTGCCTCAGTATCAGAAAATGTAATAATTATTTCCTGATTAGGCGCAGTGCGTTGCTCCATGCTTATACTTACGATAGCAAGGGCAATTATAAAAGCACTTATGAACCACTTATTTCTCACACACTTAATTATAAAACATCATCTATTGCAGTTTTGCTTCTAGATTTCTGTTTTCATCAAACACGCAAATATAGGATTCTCAGTGGTAGTACCCAATATTTTTTGGGTCATTATAATGATATGTTAAGTTGCATGATAAACGTATAATGAGGAAGATTTGATGTGTGTATTTACGCTTTCGCGAAAGCGTAACTAAAAAAGAAAATGACTCCTTATTATATATAACAAAAAAGGCCACCTAAAAATAGGTAGCCTTTGATATGATCAATTTACTGACTTCTTAAGCGTCAAGTAAACTGTTTGTTGCTTTAACACCTTCAGCACTTTCTGCTAGATGCGCTTTTTCTGCATCACTAAGGTTGATTTCAACTATTTTTTCAATTCCGTTTCTTCCTAATACTACAGGTACTCCGATACAAAGATCAGAAAGACCGTATTCTCCATCAAGAAGTACAGAACAAGGGAAAATTTTCTTTTGGTCACAAGCAATTGCTTGTACAAGTCCAGATACTGCAGCTCCTGGTGCATACCAAGCAGAAGTTCCTAGAAGTTTAGTAAGCGTTGCTCCACCTACTTTAGTATCTTCTTTTACTTGTGCAAGTCTATCTTCAGAAATAAATTCTGAAACAGGTACACTGTTGCGAGTTGCAAGACGTGTAAGAGGTACCATCCCTTTATCTGAGTGTCCACCTATTACCATTCCATCTACATCTGAGATAGGAGCTTCAAGAGCTTCGGCAAGACGGTACTTAAAACGAGCGCTGTCTAGTGCTCCACCCATACCGATAATGCGGTTTTTAGGAAGTCCAGTTACTTTATGTGCTAGGTAAGTCATTGTATCCATAGGATTAGAAACAACGATAAGAATAACATTAGGTGATTCTTTTACAAGGCTAGCGGCAACTGTTTTTACAATACCTGCATTGATCCCGATAAGTTCTTCACGAGTCATTCCTGGCTTACGAGGAATTCCAGAAGTAATTACTGCGATATCACTACCAGCAGTTTTTGAATAATCACCAGTAGTACCTGTGATTTTTGTATCAAACCCGTTTAATGAAGCAGTTTGCATTAAGTCCATTGCTTTACCTTCGGCAAAACCTTCTTTAATATCTACTAAGACAACTTCACTTGCAAAATCTTTAATTGCAATGTATTCTGCACAACTGGCTCCTACGGCTCCAGCACCGACTACAGTAACTTTCATATGGATGTAATTTTAAGGATTTATAGTATGATTTTAATAGCTTTTTACGCTTTTGCGAAAATACAATAACTCTCTCGTTTATCGTGAGCTCTGACGCTAAATGTATGTTAACCAACAAAAAAAATCCCCGCTTCTCATTGAGAAACGGGGATGAACAAGCGGGGAAATTCACAATCCAAATGAATCAAATAATAATCGCTCGTTTTTCACTCTTAAACTATTTTAAATACCCAACTTATAATAGTGTAAATGCGACAGTTGTTATGCTGCATTACAAAAATAAGGAGCCTGGTTGTATTGAGTAAATGATCACTAGCGCAGCCCGATAATTTTAAGTTTTAAGCAATTCATCGAAGATAAGTGCTTGTTAACGGCTTTTAAATAGGATTTTATGTTGTCCAAGCAATATATTTGCGGGCTATGCTGTTAGGTAGAGTTCGTTTATGATAAGACAAAAAAAATCCTTGCTATAAAATAGCAAGGATTTATAGGTTGCTAATCTCTATCCAATTAAACCCCTACATCTAATCTTAAGAAATTAGCAGAAATATGTTATAAATAATCTAAAAATATCCCTTTCGAGAGTAAATATAGACATAGCTTTTAATTCACTAAGAAACTCAAAAACGAATATAATGCGAATAGTAATATGTGTACTTTATCGATAATTAAGTGTTTTTTGTCTATTTAATTGCTGAGTTTGAAAATCTTGAGTATTGTTGGGTACTAGGTTAGTTGGTTGTAAAATCGAGTGTAATACGATGCACAGGTTTTTAGATTCAGAGAGGTGTTAGTTACTTCAAAAAAAAATGGTCCTGAGAAATTATCTCAGGACCATTGTAATAAAATATAAGAGTTTTGTTAAACGTCTATGTTTGCATAAATAGCGTTCTTTTCTATAAACTCACGGCGAGGTGGTACCTCGTCACCCATAAGCATAGAGAATATTCTATCTGCTTCTGTACCATTATCTATGGCAACTTGACGTAATGTGCGGAACTCAGGATTCATTGTTGTATCCCATAATTGCTCTGCATTCATCTCTCCAAGACCTTTATATCGTTGTATAGATACTCCTTGAGTTCCCATAGAATCTGCAATGGCATCACGCTCTTTATCATTCCAAGCGTATTGCTTTTTCTGACCTTTCTTTACTAGGTAAAGTGGAGGAGTGGCAATGTATACATAACCATTTTCTACAAGCTCCTTCATATAGCGGAAGAAGAAAGTAAGTATCAGAGTAGAAATGTGACTACCATCTACATCGGCATCACACATGATGACTACTTTATGATAACGTAGTTTAGATAAGTTAAGCGCTTTGCTATCTTCTTCGGTACCAATGGTTACTCCTAATGCAGTAAAAATGTTTTTGATTTCTTCGTTTTCAAAAACTTTATGAACCATAGCCTTCTCTACGTTCAAGATTTTACCACGTAATGGTAAGATAGCTTGAAACTCACGATCACGTCCTTGTTTTGCAGTACCACCTGCAGAGTCTCCCTCGACAAGGAATACTTCGCAAAGCGTAGGATCTGTTTCAGAGCAGTCAGATAATTTCCCAGGGAGACCACCTATACTCATTACCGTTTTACGTTGTACCATCTCACGTGCTTTCTTTGCAGCGTGACGTGCTTGTGCAGCTAGAATTACTTTCTGAACGATGATTTTGGCATCATTCGGATTTTCTTCCATGTAGATCTCAATCATTTCGGCAACGGCCTGAGATACTGCAGAGGTAACCTCGCGGTTACCTAACTTCGTTTTAGTTTGCCCCTCAAATTGTGGCTCACTTACTTTTACAGAAATAATAGCAGTAAGTCCCTCACGGAAATCATCACCAGCAATATCAAACTTAAGTTTGTCTAGCATACCAGATGCATCAGCAAACTTTTTAAGCGATCCTGTAAGACCACGACGGAAACCAGCAAGGTGCGTTCCTCCTTCGTGTGTATTAATGTTATTTACATAAGAGTGTAAATTCTCTGCGTAGCTGTCATTATAAATCATGGCTACTTCAACAGGGATACCATTCTTCTCACCTTCCATTGAGATAACCTCACCTATAATAGGAGTACGGTTACCGTCTAGAAAGCGTACAAATTCAGCAAGTCCTTCTTTACTTTGGAAAGTCTCAGTTTCGTACTCTCCTTTCTCATTCTTATTACGCTTATCAGTAAGTGTAATCGTAATTCCTTTATTAAGGTATGATAGCTCGCGTAAACGAGATGCTAGTGTATCATAACTATACTCTGTAGTTTGCTGGAAGATACTGTCATCTGGTAAGAATGTAACTTCTGTACCAGTAAAGTCTGTATCACCTATAACTTTTACAGGGTACATAGCTTTACCACGCTCATATTCTTGCTCCCAGATTTTACCTTCTTTGTAAACGGTAGCTCTTAAGTGGTTAGATAATGCGTTTACACAAGATACCCCAACACCGTGAAGACCTCCAGAAACTTTATATGAATCTTTATCAAATTTTCCTCCGGCACCTATTTTGGTCATTACAACCTGAAGGGCAGAGACACCTTCTTTTTTATGAAGCCCTACTGGGATTCCACGACCGTTATCCCTAGTCGTGATAGAGTTATTTTCATTTATAGTTACATCTATCGCGTCACAATAGCCACCCATAGCCTCATCAATAGAGTTATCTACAACCTCATATACTAAGTGGTGTAATCCTCTTACACCCACATCACCGATGTACATCGATGGACGCATACGTACGTGCTCCATTCCCTCAAGGGCCTGAATACTGTCTGCCGAGTACTCTTTCTTCTTAGCGTCGTCGCTCATATTTTAATAGTTAAATTGTCTAAAAACAAATATAAAGAAAGGGACTCCAGAATAGGCTCTAAAACCTCTCTAAACCCTTGAAGTTATTAACATATTGTGGAAAAAAGAGATGCACTTTTTCGATGCGTATTTTAAGATGTTTTTTCCGCTTTCGCGAAAGCGGAATTTGAATTTAGTAATTGCTAATTTGCGAGTGAAATCTCTTTATAAATTATGGGATACTTAAGCCTAGCTGAAGTACTATCTCTTAATTGAGGATGATTATCGTAATCGTACCTCAGTTTGTATATAGCCGTTTTATAACCTATCATAAAACCCAAGTAATCTTCTACTGAAATATCTTGATTAATTGAAAATACGAACGCGGTATTACTTCTTGCGCTGTCGTAGAGATATGAGTTTATAGAATCTTTAATTGATGTCTTACCAGTTTTGAATGACGCAATTTTTAGAGTGTCTACATTTTTATTTACAACAAGCTCTTCAAAAAATCGGGGTGGTGTTGGAGGGGGAGGATACTCTATTGAGTTCGACCATTTGTTATAAAGTTCTTTAGACGTGATAATATGATGCTTGTAATATGTTTCTAATAGTGTCTCAGAGTCTGTAATTGTAATTAAGACATTATTTGTATTGATTAATTGAAGTTTTTCAAATAGTGTATATAATTTGTTCCACTTGATGGATTTATCAATATAGAAGATAGCATCAAATCTATAATGAGATTGATTAGATTCTAGCACAGACATTTGAACATCATGATATGATAAAAAATGATCCCATCCGTAAATTTTAATACTGTCATTTTTATCAGTGACTTTGAAACGAATTTGATTTTGATGCGAACTAAGAAAGATCTCTTCATCATTAGGCTCTTCAAGTTTAAATTCTGGAAGATTTGCAAATGACTCATTCTCAACTTGAAGGTTATCTTGTTTGTTGTAAACATCTATGTTGCTGAAAGCTATAATTATTACCAATATGCTGAGAATCGTAAAGTGAAAGCCCATCTTTATAACTGTATATCCTTTTAAAAACCTTCTCAGACTTTTAGCTTGGTCAAAGAATAGAACTATAGGTAATAATGCTATTGCGTAGGCAAACTCTTTAAATAGTATCGAGCTATGGGATATTATGATACTACCTATTGTGATGGCTAAGATTTTTAAAACCCAGAATATTGCAGTAGGGGTAAGAGCACTTTGGTCATTTATAATTCTCCTCCTGGCTTTTCTTTTTAGACTGCTTGTTTCAGTTCCGGAAAAAAGAAAAGCTATGCTAATTGTATTTCCTAGGGTAACAGAAATTGAAGAAAAGAATAGCGCAATATAATTCCTTTTGTCTGTATCTAGAGTGTTATCTGCGTTATATGCAAATGCTAAGTGTACACTTCTAATGAGTGCAAAAATGTACTGTAAGAAGTAATAAAAAACTATAGCAGATAAAAGTCCTAATACGATACTTAACAAGAATTTCCTTTTTGAGAATTCTTGTAATGTTACTTTGTAGAGAAATTTTTTTGAACCCAAATGTGTGTTGCTAGACTGTGTTCTAAGTTGGTAGTGATAAACTTGTTATTGTTACACCAACCCCTTAACCTCCTCAAAATCTAACCCGCCATAATTACCACTACTCATAAGCAATACCGCTTTGTTTTTTAGCTCTTGTTCAAAAAGAAACTTTTTAAAGTCGGCTGGATCTGTGTAGATGATGAGATCATCGCGTTCAAAGGCAGTTGCTATTTGTTGCGCTGTAACAGGCTCTAGTTTTTTGATTTCGACAGCGTGTGGAGAGTAGAATACCACAGCAACATCTGCGCTGTCTAGCGCGCCTTTATATTCGCTTAGAAATTCTGGATTAAGACTGCTGTAGGTGTGCAATTCTAGACAAGCTATAAGTGTGCGGTCTGGATACTGCTCTTTTACAGCCGTAGTTGTAGCACTTACTTTTGATGGGCTATGTGCAAAATCTTTGTAGATGACAGTGTTATTAGTTTCTGCAATTTTTTCTAGGCGCTTGCTAGCTCCTGAGAACGTAGCGATGGCTTCATAGAAGTCCTCTTCTACCACACCCATGTGCTGGCAAATCCACTTGGCTCCTGCAAGATTATTGAGGTTGTGTTTCCCAAAAACTTCAATAGGCATCGGTCCATCTGGAGTTTCTAGCAAAGTCTCTCCATCTTCAATGCTGTATGCTGGAGTTTCGTATGGATATTTTTTAATGTGTGCAGTGGCATTTTCTACCACTTTCACGACATTTTCATCTTCTGTGTTGTAAATCATTGCACCGCCATTGGTCATAGAATTTACAAAAATCTGAAACTGCTCAACATAGTTATCAAACGTAGGGAATACGTTAATATGATCCCATGCAATACCGCTTAGTAGGGCAATGTTGGGTTTGTATAAATGAAATTTTGGTCTGCGGTCTATTGGGCTGCTTAAGTATTCATCACCTTCTAGTACCATAAAATCTGCATCATCTGTCATGCGCACCATGGTATCAAAGCCTTCTAGTTGTGCGCCTACCATATAGTCTACTTCTTTATCCCAATAATGCATGACATGCAAGATCATAGAGGTAATGGTCGTCTTACCGTGAGAACCGCCTATAACGACACGGGTTTTATTTTTGGCGCGTTCATATAAGTACTCGGGATATGAATATATGTTTAGTCCTAGCTCTTGTGCTTTTAAAAGCTCAGGGTTATCTTCCTTTGCGTGCATGCCTAATATGACAGCGTCAAGATCTACTGTAATTTTTTCTGGAAACCATCCAAATGCTTCAGGTAGCAATCCATACTTTTCAAGTCGGGATTTTGACGGGTCAAAGATAGTGTCATCACTACCTGTAACCATTTCTCCTTTATGATGTAATGCGAGTGCTAGATTGTGCATTGCTGCACCACCTATAGCGATAAAATGGATATTCATATAATCTTATTCTTTGAAGTAAAAATAAGATTATACTCTCAAACTACCATAAGAGAAGTCAGGTAATTAGTCATGGGTGTCTTGAGGTTTTTACGCTTTCGCGAAAGCGTACTTCAACCCTTCATAACCATTGTCACGACTGTAATTAGGGTGCTTTTTTTAATAGCAAGTCTCTATAATTATTTAAAAAATTGACAATCAGTAGTGTAGTCTGCGAGGTGACATAACGGCATTCTCCCTAAAAGGCACTATTTTTGTCTTACCGACACCATACCAGAAAACCGCCAACACAATTATGAGTTTTTTCAAAAAAATATTTAGTAAAGAGAAAAAAGAAACCTTAGATAAAGGCTTAGAAAAGACGAAGTCGAGCTTCTTTGATAAGATGAGTAAGGCAGTTGCCGGAAAATCTAAAGTAGATGATGATGTACTAGATAATCTTGAGGAGGTACTTGTAACAAGTGATGTGGGAGTAAAAACTACACTTAAGGTAATCACACGTATAGAAGAGCGTGTGTCACGTGATAAGTATGTAGGTACAGATGAGCTTAACCAGATTTTACGTGAAGAAATTGCTGGCTTACTAAGCGAGACTAACGTAGGAAACGCTACAGAATTTGAAATACCTAAAGGTACCAAGCCACACGTAATTATGGTGGTAGGTGTAAATGGAGTAGGAAAAACTACAACGATAGGTAAACTTGCATATCAATTTAAAAAGCAAGGACTTAAAGTAGTCTTAGGAGCTGCAGATACGTTTAGAGCAGCTGCTATAGATCAATTGCAAGTGTGGGCAGATAGAGTAGATGTTCCTATTGTAAAACAACAAATGGGTAGTGATCCAGCCTCTGTAGCGTTTGACGCACTAGAGAGTGGTGTAAATCAAAACGCAGATGTGATCATTATTGATACTGCAGGGAGATTACATAATAAGGTAAATTTAATGAACGAGCTTACTAAGGTAAAGCGCGTGATGCAAAAAGTAGTGGGAGATGCTCCTCACGATGTACTTCTTGTACTTGACGGATCTACTGGTCAAAACGCCTTTGAACAAGCAAAACAATTTCTGTCTCTTATACACATCTCCGAGCCCACGAGACGGACTCCTATCTCG
>OJBP01000624.1_pt1 | contig 16497 bp, 17 predicted proteins | sample 1590691 | NCBI WGS metagenome assembly OJBP01 (sample SAMN05416848, study PRJEB24817) | seawater metagenome | isolation source: Sea water | place: Canada:Atlantic | collected 2013-07 | reverse complement strand
TTCTATTTCTTTTTCTACTATTTTTTTGATGTCGCCTTGGGCTTCAATTTCCCAATTTTCCTGATAAACTTGTCGTAAGGTAGGGTCAAGTTCGCTCGCAAATACACATTCGTGCCCAAGTTCGTGCAGTGCTTTATGAAAGCCACCAAGTCCCGCAAACAGGTCTATAAATTTTAATTTCGTTTTAGTCATTCTTATTTGGGCTCTCCGTTAATAAATCTCTCGCATCCACTTTCAGCAGTTCAGCTATTTTGTACAAGTCTTCTATGCTCGGTTGTCTTCTGTTTTGGGCGTAAGAGTTTACCATATTGTAGCTTTTTCCTAATTGTTCAGCGAGCCAAACCTGCTTAATTCCTTTTTCTTCCAAAACCTTTTTAATTCGGTTCATTTTTGAATTTTTTATGTCTCACATTTCAGCTCCACAAAAATAATTAAGATTTTCGTTTATCTCATTGAATGAGCTTAAAAAATATCATTTCATTTGTTAGCGTTGGGAGAGGCAAGCTCTTTTGGTTTTTTCAGCGGTTGGCATTTGTGTCGGCAAAAAACCAAATGTGCTTGACTGTGCGGTTGGCTTTTAGTATGTGTGCTAACGTTTATGTATATGGGCTGTGGCGTGTGTTGGCACAGACCTTTCCTGATAAAAATTGGCTTTGGGAAATCCGAAGGATTTTCCAAGTGAGGACTGACCAAGCCATAGCTCATATACTTTGTGCCTGTTGCACAAGTTAAGGATTTTCCGTAATTTCATGCCATGCAAGGAAAAAAGATCTACCAAGAAAAGCTCTTCCACGATTTCCGTTTGAGCGAGCGCGTTCCAGAGCACAATTTTTATCGACGGCTGCAGTCGGTTCTGGACCTTAATTATTTATACGTACTTACCAAGGACTTTTATGGCGACAGCGGCCAGAAGAGTATCACCCCGGTAGTGTTCTTCAAGCTCTGTCTTGTGGGCTATCTGGAGAACATCACCAGCGACCGCAAGCTTGTGGAACATTGCGGGATGCGCCTGGATATCCTCTACTTTTTGGGCTATGGCATAGACGAGGAACTCCCTTGGCACTCTACCATCAGCCGTACGCGGCAACTCTTTCCCGAGGATGTCTTTGAAGCAGTGTTCACCAAGGTCTTCACCCTCTGCGTGGATGCGGGGATGGTCAGCGGCCATACCCAGACGGTGGACAGCGCTCCTGTAAAGGCCAACGCCTCTATGGACAGTCTGGAGCTGAAGGTTCCGGAAGAAGAGCTGGAGGGACACCTTCGCAAGCTACGCCATATCAGTGCCAGGGACAAGGAGAAGCCTCTGCGACAAGCAAAGACAAACAAGGCGGCAAAGAACCAACAGAACCTATCGGCCAGTAGTGCCGAGCTACAGGAAATAAAGAGCCGTAATAAAAAATGGGCCAAGGATCAAGACCAACGTCCGGGCGCTGGCAACAAGGGCAGTCGTTATACCAGCAACAAGACCCATTACAGCCCTACCGATCCCGACGCGCGCATCAGCGTAAAGCCCGGCAAGGCACGGAAGCTCAACTACCTGAGCCAGCTGTGCGTGGACACCGCCCACCACGTGATCAGCGATATAAGGGCCTACCGTGCGGATGGAAAGGACAACCAGCAATTGCCGGACATTGTACAGCGATTAAAACGGCGGCTATGGAAACAAGGCCTGGTCTGGGAAAACTGCGTGGCCGACACGGGCTACAGCAGCGGCGAGAACTATGCCTTCCTTGAAAGACAGGGCATCAAGAGCTTTATCCCGCCCCACGGCACCTACAAAGGTGGCCCGGAAGGTTTTGTTTATATCGAAGAAGGGAATTACTGGCTATGCCCACAGGGAAAAAAGGTGACCTTCCGAAAACAGAAGCTCGAAAAGGGAACGCTCAAGGATAACTATTTTACCAGGAGGAGCGATTGCAAGGGCTGTCCCATCAAGGCCAAGTGCATCGGAAAGTCCCACGAAAAACGAATCAACATAACTGCATACAGAGAGGAATATGAACGGAATATTGCCCGTGTAAGCAGCCCACTGGGCAGGTATATGAAGGGCAAAAGGCAGAGTACGGTGGAACCGGTATTCGGGACGCTCACCCAGTTTATGGGGCTTGGCAAGGTAAATACCATTGGGCTGGCACAGGCCAACAAGTGCATGCACCTCTCGGCAATGGCCTACAACCTTAAAAAATACCTAAAGTTCGTCCAGAAACGGTCAAAAAGTGGGGCAATCTGCCTTGCTCTTACGTTTTCACTGAAAAAGCACCTTCAGAGATGTATGGCCCCGTTTTTAATACTTCCGAAGAGTGCCTACGCTGTAGCGTGAACAAAAAATAAAGCCGCTTAAAACGGCTTAAACGGGGTCAGCTTTTACGGAATTAAGGGGTTGTGCAACGGTTACCATTGTTAGCTTTTGTTATTTTTCTATCAAATGTGTCCAAAAAACACCACTAATATCTGTGATTTTCAATGTATATGTTCCTTTATTGAGGTTTGATAAAGATTCATTATTCAAGTTTACTTTTGCCTTAGCTCCCAATGGAACAATGAGGCTATGTTTTCCTGATTTGATTTTGGCAACATAATAATTATGAATATTCTCCTTATTTAATTGAGATAAATCTTCTTGGTTATATTGAATAACTGTGTTATTGTTCTTATCAATTAACTCAATAGCTATTACCCAAGAGCCGTAAACATCAACACCTTCTGTTCTAAATACATCAAATGTAAGTGTGGAATTTTCAATTTTACCTTCTGTAATTTCTAGTTTAGGTTTAACAGATTTATTGTGAAGTGTACCCCATAAACCACCGTGAAATACTTGGTTGGTCATTAATGTCATTCCAAGAATAAATAAAGATCCTATTAATACTACTTTTGGGAAAACCCTTTCTCTAATAGGAATAGTACCAGATCCAAGCCAAGCAAACCATTTCTTTTTAGTTAATGAATAATTGTGATTCATTAAGTAGTTGTCTAATGAATACTTGCCACTTCCAGTTAAGAACAGAACAAACCCTGTGGCAATTCCTAACACTCCTATTTGCCATTCATCCAGACAAGTTGTACCAATCCAGCCCGAACCTAGAAGTATGCCCATTGCCAAACCAAAAACACCAATACTCATCAATCTTGTAAATAACCCGAAAATGATAAAAAGACCTACAATGCCTTCTATTATTGTAAAGGCAACCATATTTATCCATAGAATGTCTGGATTTTCAACTAAATATTGAATTATCGGTTTTATACCAAGTGCATTTGGTAAAAAGTGATTGAATTTTTCCCCAATATAGCCCGCTGCTTCCGGGTCTAATTTGTTGGCTAGTATTGTTCTCCTCCAAAAAGCAGAGAAATAAGTCCAGCCTATAACCAGCCTTACTGCCAAGGCTAATAATCCTGAATCGTTCTTTATATTTATGTCTTTCATTTTATTGCTTGTTAAATAGTTAAAGTAATAAACCCTTGTTTAGTGAGTTGAAATCCATCAAGGATTCCGTTTTCAGTCACTTTTATGGTTTTGGGTAAGTCCTTAGGGTCTATTCCAAACTTTTTTAATGATAACCCGCATACAAAAACCTTCAAGTTTTGTTCTTTGGCTTGTTTAGAGAGCGACTCAAATTCACTGTTTTTTGAAATATCTTGAACTGTTTTACCGCAAAATATCACATAGAACGCCCCATAATCATTACCATCTTGTTTTTCCAGTTCGGTCGCTGTTAGCATTACAGGTTTTAGCTGTTCAATGTTTTTCGAAAGCACCAAATAATTATTACTTTCATTGTTAGTTGTTTGTGCTTGGGCTGTCCCTATTATAAAAAGGAACATTACCATTGTTATAATTGATATATTTTTCATTGTTTATTAATTTTTAAATTCGAATTTATACTGAAGAAAATAAGACCTCCTAAAATGGCAACATTCTTAAACAAAGGCCCTAAAGTTGCCACTTGACCAACTTGTATGGTTAACGTAATAGGTATTAAAACAGCAATTAAAATTATAGCAGAAACTCTTGTTTTAAAGCCTATTAGTAATGCTACACCAGCAATTAGCATAACGATACCAGATAGTATTACAGCAATTTCAGGTGTTCCTACAATATTGGCTATAAAGCTGAAGTTTGCAGCTTCTATTCTTTTAACGGTTTGCTCAAGTTTAAAAAAGTGGCTCGTACTTGCCACAATAAAAATTAAACTAAGCATAATACGAAGTATAACTACAGATGTGTAGCTAACTTCAAGATTTTTTTCTTGAATTTTCATTTTTATTAAGTAATTGATTATTAAATACAGTTGGGAAACTGTTTCGTCTTAAAAGAAATAATCAATTACGAATAGACCTGAATGTTCTGGTATAAAATGTAGAGTGGTAGAGAAGGAACCAGTTTGGATTTACCGATTCGAAGAGTGTTGTTAATTTTTAATTGTACTGGAAAATGAAAAGCGAAAAACTCGTCACTAGCAAGATTTTCAGGTGCTTTTTTTTCCGATGTTGAAGATGAATGATTTGTTTCAGCAATATCAAAAGCTACACAACTTGTTGATGAAATTGTGGTTTGACTTTTATTTAAAACATTGGTTTGCGGTAAACCTAATTCAGCTTGAACAAAATTCCTGACCTTACAAGGTGAAAGTAAAAGCAACAATACAAGTCCATACATAGACAAGATTGAATAATATTTCTTTATTTCTAGCTTTTCTTTCATTCTGTGCAAATATAAAAAAAAACGATTTTATTCCTATGTTATTGTTTTTTATAATTAAAGCTAACTTGTTTATATCCCCAACCCTATTGGGTTTATACCGCTAATATAGTTGGCTATACCTAAGTTTTAATATTTTTATGTAGTGTATTTTCCAAATATACAAATTTACCCTTTCCAAACCCTGCTATATACGTTCAGCAACCTTCCCTATAATCCCTAAACCCCGCTAGATACCATTCAACCCTTCCCGTTTGGGTCTTGTAACCATGTATTAGGGTCTTGAAACCATGTGTTAGGGTTCAGAACCCTTCCGTATAGGTACACCAACCCTAACGGATGTGTGTAGAACCCTAACGTATGTATGTAGAACCCTAATCGCTCATTCCTCATCGCTAGTCGCTAGTAATTCTTTCTTCCTATTTCCTTACCTTTGCGTTTCAATTTAAAAAAACAAAAAATGCAAGACGGTATTTACGCAAAAATAACGACAGAAAAAGGAGAAATTCTTATAAAACTTACGCACGATAAAACCCCGGGAACGGTTGGAAACTTTGTGGCTTTGGCAGAAGGCAATTTGGAAAATTCAGCAAAACCACAGGGAACAAAATATTATGACGGCTTAAAATTTCACCGTGTAATTCCAGATTTTATGATTCAGGGTGGCGATCCAAAAGGAACAGGTTCTGGCGGACCGGGTTACGATTTTGAGGATGAATTCCATCAAGACCTTCGCCACGACACTCCGGGCGTTCTTTCAATGGCAAACTCAGGCCCGGCAAGCAATGGGAGCCAATTTTTTATCACCCACGTTGCCACCCCTTGGTTGGACAACAAACACACCGTTTTTGGAAATGTAGTAGAAGGACAAGATGTGGTTGATAGTGTTGCGCAGGGCGATACAATGCAGAAAGTTGAAATAATCCGCGTAGGCGAGGAAGCTAAAAAATGGAACGCTGTTGAGGCTTTTAGAAGTTTTACAGGTGAAAGGGAACAGCGCATTGCCGCAAAAAAAGCAAAAGAGGAAGCTGAACTAAAGAAAGTTTCAGAAGGTTTTGATAGAACCGATAGCGGACTTCTTTACAAAATAATCCAAAAAGGAAGCGGTAAAAAAGCCGAAAAGGGAAAAACAGTTTCCGTGCATTACAAAGGCGCGCTGACTGACGGAACCGAGTTTGATTCATCATACAAAAGAAAACAACCAATCGATTTTCAATTGGGCGTTGGGCAGGTAATCTCTGGTTGGGATGAAGGCATCCAATTATTACAAGTAGGCGATAAGGCCCGTTTTGTAATCCCTTCACATTTAGGTTACGGTGAGCGCGGAGCTGGCGGGGTAATTCCTCCAAGCGCAACCTTGATTTTTGATGTTGAATTGATGGATGTTAAATAGTTTAAAGAACAAATTTAATAAATAGGCGAAACGTCTCGAGCTATCGGGGCGTTTTGTACTTTTAACACATGGATTTAGAAAAACTAAAATACCCGATCGGCAAGTTCGATTGCCCCTCAAATATTACTGCTGAAATACAGCAAGCTTGGATTTCCATCTTGGAACATTTTCCGAATAGGTTAAATAATTTGGTGAGTAACCTTTCCGAAGATCAGTTGAACACACCTTACAGGCCGGGAGGTTGGACGGTGCGCCAAACAATCCATCACGTTTATGACAGCCATCACAATGCCTATAACCGTTTTAAATGGGCATTGACTGAAGCATTGCCAACCATAAAAGTCTATGATGAAAAAGCATGGGCAGAAACGGCTGAAGCCAAAAAAGCACCTATTGAATTATCGCTAGCTGCATTGAATTCCTTACACGCAAAGTGGGTTTACCTAATAAAAGGATTATCACATGAGCAATTGCTAAGAGAGTTTCATCATCCAGACAGAAATAGAAACTACACACTTGCGGAAACAGTGGGTAGCTACGCTTGGCACAGCAATCACCATTACGCACATATTGAAAACTTATTGAAAAGGGAAGGATGGTAAGCCCCTCCCAGCCTCCCCAAAGGGGAGGAGCTTATTAGCGAAGCGTATGAAATTCCCCCTTCGGGGGTTAGAGCTTGTCCCGAACTCGTTTCGGGAGGGCTATTTCCACTTAATATTACACCCAATACTCGGTTTTTGATCTTTCCGCTGTGGATTGTTGTTCAATAAATTATCCAAAGCCTCACGCAAATCCCTTCCGTTTACGGGGATGCCATTTCCAGGACGGGAATTATCCAATTGACCGCGATAAACGAGTTTCAATTCATCGTCAAATAAATAAAAATCAGGTGTGCAAGCGGCGTCATAGGCCTTTGCCACTTCTTGTGTTTCATCAAACAAATAGGGGAAAGTATAATTATGTTTTCTTGCGGTTACCCACATCTTCGCTGGGGAGTCATCGGGATAATTGATAACATCGTTGCTGTTTATGGCCACAAACCCAAAACCTGTAACACGATAATCATTGCATATGCGCACAATTTCTTCGTTAACGTGTTTCACAAATGGGCAGTGGTTGCAGATAAACATAATCACAGTGCCTTTTTCGCCACGCACATTTTTTAATGAAACAGGTTTGTTCGTTACCGCGTCAATCAATGTAAAATCGGGCGCTTTGGTTCCCAACGGAAGCATTTTAGATTCTGTTCTGGCCATGGTATTCTTTTCAGTATTGGTTGTAAACTTTGGTTTAAAGTTACGATTTTTCAACTTTTATGGAGCACGCATTTTGATACATATTTAGACAATTGAAAGTCTTAAGTACTGAATGCTAAATTTGGCTTTAATGAATGTTTATGGCAAGTGAGGTCCAAGTTAAGTCCAGGTTAGGTCCAAGTGAAGTCTAGGTCAGGTCTGGGTTCACATCAGGACAATTTTAAATAAAGTTGAGTTAAAGAGAAATATGGAAGACTTTAATTTCAAATAAATCAATAGAAATAAAAGGTGAAGATCGACGGGTTTTTACAAAAAAAATAAAAATAAATATACAACATTCTAAACTAAAAAGCAAGTAAAATGGAGGAGTGCCTATCGTGTTCGTCAGGTTAAAGATTTTATAAATGTTTGCCGTTGCGCACTATCTCCATTAACTTTAAAAAATTAAAACAATTATTATGAAACGCCCATTAACGATTTATAAACAAAAGGATGATGTGAATTTGGGCATTCCATCTTCTTTTTTCCCAAATATTTTATACAGATGAAAAACTCATATTCATCATTATCCGTGGCTATTGAAGATTTACAAAACCACGGCTTTACCGAAGATTTCAACCTTGTGGGCGAAGGCATAGAGTCCAAAAATCTTAAAATGCAGTGGAAGGCTGGCGAATTGGACGTTGTGAAATTCTATCGCTTTGAAGGAATGACCAATCCGGGCGACAACACTATTCTTTATTTGATTGAAACCCACGATGGCAAGAAAGGTTTGCTTGTTGATGTTTACGGCGCAGATCAAGGCGAAATTTCTCCAGAAATGATTAAAAAACTTACCATTCACCATGACGAATAATCTTTCGTGGGCCGATTTTGAAAAGGTCGAAATGCGCGTGGGAACCATAATTGAAGTAAATGATTTTCCCGAAGCACGAAATCCTTCGTATCAACTTTTAGTAGATTTTGGAAACGAAATAGGGCAGCGGAAAACATCTGCACAGATTACTTCGCTTTATTCAAAAGAGGAATTGGTTGGGAAACAAGTAGTTGCCGTTGTGAATTTTCCGAAGAAACAAATCGCCAATTTTATGAGTGAATGCCTTGTTTTGGGCGCTGTGGAAGGGAAAAATGTTACTTTACTAGAGCCCGGAAAAGAAGTTCAGAACGGATTAAGAATACTATAGCTAAAAACTTTTTTTGATACCTTCACCGAACAAAACCTAAACTTATGAAAAAGTATTTGTTGTTTTTAGTGTTTCCGCTATTACTCAACTCCTGTAAAAACAATTCGGATGCAGAAAAACCGAAAACTGAAATTACCTCTGAAAAATTTGAAAAAATAGACCAACTTCAGTGGATTTTGGGAACTTGGATAAATCAAAATGGCAAAGAGTTTTCACAAGAAACTTGGTCGCAAGAAAGTCCAAGCAGTTTTACTGCTTTCAGTTTTACGCAAGTTGGAAAAGAAACTGTTTTTGCTGAAACGATGGCTTTGGAACAAAAGGCAGATAGTTTGTTATTGACGGTTGCAACTGCCAAACCTGAGCAAGAAAACCCCGTAACTTTTAAACTGATTCCTTCGGAAAATGGACAGTTTACTTTTGAAAATAAAAACCACGATTTTCCACAACGCATTACTTATTCAAATCCTGCCAAAGATTCACTCCACGCTTGGATTGAAGGAACGCTAAATGGTGAAGCCAAAAAAGTTGATTTCTCTTTTTCCCGTAAGAACTAATTAAGAAACATCCGCATCCAAAGTATCAGTAACCACATAATAACGCGGATCTTCAACAGAATCTTCAATAATAGTTTCAAACTCAGGATTCCATTTTAAAAGAAGGGCTTTGCAGTCTGGGCTGAGGTGTGTAAGTTTCACTTGCTTTCCACTGTCGAGATATTTATTTGCAATATTCCTAACAGCTTCAACTCCGGAATGGTCCGAAATTTTAGATTCGATAAAATCAATTTCTATTGAATCCGGATCATTTGAAGCGTCAAACTTACTATTAAAAGCAGTGGTTGAACCAAAAAATAAAGGTCCCCAAATTTCATAAACTTTCGTTCCGTCATCTTTAATTCGTTTTCGGGCACGTATCATAGTGGCACTTTTCCAAGCAAAAACAAGCGCACTCATAATTACACCCACAAGCACCGCAATAGCCAAATCCTGCCAAACGGTAACTGCGGAAACGGTAATTAAAACAATGGCGTCTGCCACTGGAATTTTATTAAGAATCCTAAAACTGCTCCACGCAAAGGTGCCGATAACCACCATAAACATTACTCCCACCAAAGCTGCGATGGGGATCTGTTCAATTAAAGGCGCGCCAAAAAGTACGAAACACAATAATGCAATTGCCGCCGTAGCACCCGAAAGTCTGCCGCGTCCGCCCGAACTTACGTTGATGATGGATTGACCGATCATTGCACAACCACCCATTCCGCCGAAAAAACCGTTTAATATGTTTGCGCCACCTTGGGCAACACATTCACGGTTTCCACTTCCGCGGGTTTCGGTCATTTCGTCAATTAAATTCAGCGTCATTAAAGATTCAATCAAACCGACGGCTGCCAATAAAAATGCTGTAGAAAGTATTAAGTCCCAATGCCCGTTAAGTGTTTCTAAAAACCCAAAAATCTGCGTTTGAAAATGGGGAAGCGAACCTTTTAAACCACTTCCGCCACCGTCACGAATGAAGGAGCCAACAGTGCTCACGTCAATACCTCCAAAGATAGTTATGCAAGCCACCACGATAATTGCTATCAATGCTGCTGGAAGTTTTTTGGTAAGTTTCGGCAAACCGAACATTATTCCCATTGTCAACCCAACCAAAGCCAACATCACCCATAAATCTGCACCGGTTAGCCATTGCGGCACGGTGCCGCGGCTTTCTTTAAATAGCCCCAATTGCGAAAGAAAAATCACGATTGCCAAACCGTTCACAAATCCCATCATTACTGGGTGTGGAATAAGTCTAACAAATTTTCCCAATTTGAAAACCCCTGCAAGAATCTGAATAGCACCCACAAATAAAAGTGTAATAAAAAGCCATTGCAGCCCGAGATTTTGAACTGGATCAACCAAAGTCAATCCAATCTCATTCCCTTTTTGAATTAAATGTACCATCACCACGGCCATTGCGCCCGTTGCACCAGAAATCATTCCAGGACGGCCACCGAAAAGGGCGGTAACAACCCCCATTATAAAGGCTCCGTACAAACCAACCAAAGGGTCAATGCCTGCAACAAAAGCGAAGGCAACGGCTTCAGGCACTAAAGCCAAAGCTACGGTAAGCCCAGAAAGTATATCGTTTTTTGGGTTTTGGGTAAAAGATAATAGATATTTTGCTAGCATTTTGGTTTTTTAAAGGCGGCAAATATAAGGTTTTGAAAATAGACCAAAGACCGCTTCGCTGAAAGATACAAGACTTAAGGCTAAAATGGAAATTTTTAAAATCCCAAATCCCAAATTCCAAATCCCAAATCCCAAATCTCAAATCCCAAATCCTGAATTTTTTGATCTCTTCACTTCCTTAAAAATTTTCCATGAATTGAATTTCAAAATGGCCGTTGCACAAAGTAAACCTGAAAGCATGGCGCCTGCCACACCAACCAAAGTAATATCCTGTCCAACTAAAAACAAACCTTTTATTTTTGTTTTCGGGCGTAAAAAAGGAAGGGTGAAACGTTCTGGCGAATGTGCCAAACCGTAGATTTCACCACTTTTATAATTTGTGAAATTTTCTGTGGAAAGCGGGGTTGAAACCTCGGAAGTAACAATGGTTCCTTCAATCTGCGGAAAAAATTTGTAGAGAACTTTTAGCATTTCAGCTTCAAAACTCTTTTTTAGTTGAAGATATTTCTCGCCACGTTTCATCCAATTTGAATCTTTAAATTCTTCAAACCAATCCATATTTCCCACTGAAATAGCCTGAATGGTTGCCGTACCCGGATTTTTGGTTTCCCAGTTTGGATCTTTTGCGGAAGGGAAAGAGATATATGCAAAATTTTCGGGAGCGTTTTCCAAAGTGGCTTCGTCAAATATTTTATCAATGCCTTCGTGTTTGTAATACCATAGATTGTGCTTCGGAAGATTTAGAGCTTCGCTGGATTTGTTCAAGCCGAGATACAAACAAATATGTGCACTGGCGGGCTGCACACTTTTTAAACTGAAATTGCACTTTTTTCGATCTTTTTCCGAAAGCAGATATTTAAAGGTATTGTTCACTCCAATGTTGCTTATCACGCTTTTGCACGGAATGAATTTTTCGCCAAGGTTAATTCCTTGAACACGATTGTTTTCAGTTACGATTTTAGTTACATCAGCATTTATAAAAATCTTTCCGCCGTTTGCTGTAAATACTTCGAGAGTTTTTTCGCAAATCTGGTCTGCGCCACCAATAGGGTAGTAGCCACCTTCCAAAAAATGCCCGATTACCATTGCGTGTGCCCCGAAGCTACTGTTTTTTGGTGAAAGGCCGTAATTGCCACATTGTGCACAAAGCACGGCAATCAATCGTTCGTTTTTAGTAATTTTATTTAAAACTTCCCCAGTGGTTTTTTGTGAAAATTTGGAATATCGTTTTCTGAAAATCCATCCAACAGATTTACTGAGCCAAGGCTCAAAAATTTTTTCAAAGAAAAAAGCACTGGCGCGTTTGTTGGTTTTTGCAATGAGCTTCAAGTAGGTGTTAATCGCTTTTTCTTCGTCGGGAAAATAGCTTTTAAGTTGTTTTCTGAAGTTTTCTTTCCCAGCTTTAAATTTATATTCTGTGCCGTCAATATGTGCAACATCGTAAACTTCGCCCATGGATTCCCACTCCAGTTTACCATCTGTCAAAAAATCGAAAAAACCTCGAAGCGAAGAATCTTTCGCCATATTCCCCACATAATGAACGCCCACGTCCCATTGAAATCCATCCTTACGTTTAAAGCTATGTGTAAAACCACCGGGCACGTAGTGACGTTCAAAAATCGCGACTTTTTTACCGGCTTTTGCAAGCCAGGTCGCAGCGGTGAGCCCGCCCATTCCACTTCCAATTACAATGTGATCCAACCCTGAAAAATCCAGATTTGGTTTATAGGGTTGGTACAGCTTTTTTACCATAAAAGGGTTTGGAAAATTGTTTTAAAAGTGAAAAATAAGGAAAAGTATTTGAGCTTTTGTTGTTTTTAGAAATAAAAAACCGGCAGCGGTTTTGGCCGTGCCGGTTCTGTTTTTTAAATAATCTGACAATTATATGTCATCAAATTCAACATCGGTAAAGTTACTGGTATCCGTTTGTCCATTTTCTGAAGTGTTTTCAGCAGCAACGGGAACTTCATCGGTCTCTTTTTTATAATCTTTTTGATGACGTTCGCTTATTACTTCTTCACCTTTTTCATCAATTACATAATTTATCATTTCTTCAAGGTTATCTTTAAACTCGTTGAAATCTTCTTTGTAAAGATAGATTTTGTGCTTTTTATAATGGTAGGAACCATCGTCATTTGTAAATTTTTTGCTTTCAGTAATGGTAAGGTAAAAATCTCCTGCTTTTGTGGACCTTACGTCAAAAAAATAGGTGCGTCTTCCGGCGCGCATTACTTTTGAAAAAATCTCTTCTTGCTCCATCGTATAGTGGTCACTCATAATTTCTGTTTTTTACTAACGTTTGCCAAAAATCCAAAAAAAATCCAAATCAGCCAAAGTAAAATTTACATTTCTTTTTCTAAAAGTTGTTTTGCGTAAAGTTCCTTGTAATAGCCCTCGCTGTTTACCAATTTGCTGTGTGTGCCTTGCTGTATGATTTTTCCGTCATCCAGAACAATAATTTTATCTGCATTTTTAGCCGATGAAATTCTATGACTCACAATAATAGTGGTTTTATGTTTTGAAATTTTATGCAGGTTTTGAAGTATTTGCTCTTCAGTTTCGGTATCTACCGCAGAAAGGCAATCATCAAAAAGAAGTATTTGCGGATCTTTAATAATGGCCCGAGCAATGGAAACACGTTGTTTTTGCCCGCCGCTCAAGGTAATGCCACGCTCGCCCAAAACAGTGTCATAGCCTTTTGTAAAACCAATGATGTTTTTGTGCACTGCGGCATTTTTTGCGGCTTCAACTACTTCTTCTTCGGAAGCATTTTCTTTACCAAAACGGATATTATTGCGAAGTGTATCACTAAAGAGAAATGCATCTTGGGGAACGTAACCGATGCTATCCCGCAGATCTTCCAAATTTAATTTGCGGATTGACGTATCATCAATTTTCAGCATTCCTTCTTCCACATCGTAAAGTCTGCCAATCAATTCAAGAATGGTAGATTTACCGGAGCCTGTATTTCCAACAATCGCAAGTGTTTCACCGGGTTTTATCGCAAAAGATACATCTTTTAAAGCGGTGATTCCTGTATCGGGATATGTAAACGACAAATGGTTGAATTCAATATTTCCTTCCACGGGAGTGCTTTCTGCAACCAAATTTTCAATGGAAGGTTCGGTCTCCAAAAATTCATTGATTCGTTTTTGTGAAGCTTCTGCCTGCTGCACCATGGAAGTTACCCAACCCACAACGGCCACGGGCCAAGTGAGCATATTCACATAGATTAAAAATTCTACAATGGTTCCAAATTCCGCAATCTGACCGTTTATATACCGAGTTCCACCTATATAAATTACCAAGATATTGCTTATGCCAATCAGTAAAATCATCAACGGAAAAAACAAAGCCTGCACCTTTGCCAGGTCTATGTTCTTTACTTTACTGCCTTCGGCAAGTTCTTCAAAATTGGCGTTGGTGCGCGGCTCAATTCCGTAAGCTTTTATTACAGCAATGCCGCTAAAGCTTTCCTGTGTAAAGGTGGTGAGTTTTGAAAGATACTGCTGTACAATGGTTGTGCGTTGGTTAATAAGCACACTCAATCTATAAATTGCAATGGAAAGAATAGGTAATGGTGCAATTGCATATATAGTTAAGATGGGTGCTTGATAAAACATATAGCTTATAACAACCACAAACAATGTTAATGTTGTGATACTGTACATAAGGGCGGGGCCAACGTACATACGTACTTTGGAGACGTCCTCGCTGATGCGGTTCATTAAATCGCCCGTGCGGTTCTGTTTGTAGAAACCAAGTGAGAGTTTTTCGTAATGTTGAAAAATTTCGTTCTTCAAATCGTATTCCACATACCGGGAAACTACAATAAAGGTCTGCCGCATCATAAAAGTAAAGAGTGCAGACAATAGCGCAGCGCCTAAAAGCAATAGAATATTAATAAGCAATTCGTGTTCTACAGTGCTAATATCCGTAATTTCACCGTTCATATATTGCTTTACAGCCGTTAACGAATCGCCCACTTTCATTGGAACAACGAGCTTAAAAACGGTTGCAATAATAGTGATGAACACACCTAATAGCAGCCGCCCTTTATATTTTAGAAAATATTTGTTGAGATACTTTAATTCTTTCATTTATGCTCCAGTTAGCTGCACGCTAACTTTTTTAAAATTCTTAAATTAACAACCATTGCTTTGTGGAATTGACAACAATAAGCTACTTTTGCACCGCCTTTTTAAAGGATGAATAAAATAATTAAAAAAGCTATGGTAACTGAAGTAATTAAAACAAACGAACTTCACAAAGTTGACCCGGTTTTCGGGCAAATGTCCTTCGACAATCACGAGCAAATCGTTTTTTGCAACGACAAAGATACTGGATTAAAAGCAATAATTGGTATTCACAACACTGTTTTGGGACCCGCTTTGGGCGGTACCAGAATGTGGAACTATACCAGCGAGTGGGAAGCCTTGAACGACGTATTGCGTCTTTCACGCGGGATGACCTACAAAAGTGCAATCACGGGCTTAAACCTTGGCGGCGGAAAAGCGGTTTTGATAGGTGATGCAAAAACCCAAAAAACTCCAGAATTAATGCTGAAGTTTGGTGAGTTTGTACATTCTCTTGGCGGAAAATACATTACTGCCGAAGATGTGGGAATGGCAACTTCAGATATGGATTTGGTGCGCACGGTTACCCCTTACGTTACAGGAATTTCTGAATCAAAAGGTGGCGCGGGCAACCCTTCACCGGTTACTGCTTATGGTGTTTTTATGGGAATGAAAGCTGCGGCAAAATATAAATTTGGAAGCGATATACTGGAAGATAAAGTTATTTATGTTCAAGGAATCGGAAACGTAGGTGAAGCTTTAGTAGAAAACTTGAGCAATGAGGGTGCAAAAGTATATATTGCCGATATTAACCAAGATCGTTTGGAAGAAGTTCGCGATAAATACAGCGTGAATATTTATGGTGGTGACAACATTTATGCAGAAGAAATGGATATATATGCGCCTTGTGCATTAGGAGCTACTGTTAATGATTTTACCATAAACCAATTAAACACAAAAATTATTGCAGGTGCTGCAAACAATCAATTGGCTGAAGAGCAAAAGCACGGGAAAATGCTTCGTGAAAGAGGAATAGTTTACGCACCAGATTTCTTGATTAACGCCGGTGGAATTATAAACGTGTATGCAGAATTAGAAAATTATGACCGAAAGGAAATAATGCGCAAGACCGAAAATATTTATAACACTACGCTTGAAATTTTGAAAAAAGCTGATGCAGATAATATTACAACCCATCAAGCAGCCTTCAACGTAGCCCAAGCTAGAATTGATGCAAGAAAAAACGAAAAATAGGTTTCGGTTTTTTTAAAACACTATCTTTGCAGCGCACAAGAACATTCTTGTGCGTTGTTTCTTTAAAAACAGTTCTTTCTAAAATATGCTTACAAGAAGACATATACGAGTAAAAGTTTTGCAGTCCGTTTACGCCTTTAACCAACGGGTAAACCCAGATATAGATTCACAGGAAAAATTTCTGTTGCACAGCATAGACCAAATGCAGGATCTTTATTTATTGTTGTTGCAGTTGCTTGTTTCACTTCAGGAGCAAGCAGAAAGCTTCCTTAACCGTTCGCAAAAAAAACACCTTGCTACCACACTTGAAAAGAACCCCAGCCGTACTTTTGTTGACAACAAGCTTTTAAAGGTAATTGCCGAAAACGCAACCTTTTCTAATATTATTGAAAAGAAAAAACTGAATTACTGGAAACTGGACAGCGAGTATGTTTCAATTATTTTTAAAGAGCTGCGCC